>MTLE01002122.1_pt1 | contig 36517 bp, 31 predicted proteins | sample 1982461 | NCBI WGS metagenome assembly MTLE01 (sample SAMN05712605, study PRJNA340218) | biofilm metagenome | isolation source: sample SPL anode biofilm adapted to -200 mV | place: USA | collected 2012-02-03
GCACGTCCGCCGAAAGCTCACAAGGGTTCCACGTATTCCCACATCAGCCGCACCGCCTCTACCGCAACGTCACGGCGGCGTATGGGGTGGAGGGGTTCACCCCGGACCACCTGGAAGCCCTCAAGCGCTGCGGCGTTGAGCGGGTTCTGATCGCCTACGACCGGGATGACGCCGGGGACCGTGCCGCGGACAAGCTTGCCCGGAAGCTCATGGAACATGGCATTGCCTGTTTCCGGGTCCAGTTCCCGAAGGGGATGGACGCGAACGACTACGCCCTGAAGGTGGCTCCCGCCATGAAGTCCCTGGGGCTGGCGATCCGTGGGGCGGTCTGGATGGGCAATGGCAAGGCTCCCGAACGCAGCCTGGGTGCGGTTCCGGAGGAAAAGAAGGCGGCTAAAGAAGAAAGCACCAGGACGCCCGAACCCATCCAGGACCGCCCGGAACCTGTTCCTTCTTTAGCTGCCCGCCCTAAGCCGCCGGTCCATGCTGCCGCACCTGAACCCCTCCAGGAGCCCATTCCCGCCTCTCCGGTGCCGCCAGCGCCCGGGGATGACCTTTCCTGCGAGCTGGACGGCAAGGACCTGAATTTGAGCCTGGAGGGGCGCTGCTACCGCGTCCGGGGCTGGGAGAAGCCGCTGAATCCGGAAACCCTCAAGGTCAATCTGATGGTGTCCCGGGGTGAAGCCTTCCACGTGGATACGCTGGACCTCTACCAGTCCAAAGCCAGGGCGGGCTTCATCCGTCAGGCGGGTTTGGAGCTGGGGGAGTCGGAAGAAACCCTGAAACGGGACCTGGGCAAGGTGCTGCGCAAGGTGGAGGCGTTGCAGGCGGACGCATTGTCGGAAGCCCTTGCGGCGAAAACCAAGCTGCCGCCCATCACTGAAGAAGAACACGCCCAAGCCCTGGAGCTGCTGAAGTCCCCGGAGCTGATGCGGCGGATTCTCCAGGATTTCCAGGCGCTGGGCGTGGTGGGGGAGGAGTCTAACAAGCTCACCGGCTACCTGGCGGCGGTGTCCAGGCTCCTGGATCGCCCATTGGCATTGCTGATCCAGTCCGCCAGTGCTGCCGGTAAGTCCAGTTTGATGGATGCCGTGCTGGACCTGATTCCGGAGGAAGACGTGATCCGGTATTCCGCCATGTCTGGGCAGAGCATTTTCTACATGGGCGACCGCAGCCTCCAGCACAAGATTCTCGCCATCGCGGAGGAGGAGGGCGCGAAGCAAGCCAGCTACGCCCTCAAGCTGCTCCAGTCGGAAGGCAGGGTCACCATGGCGTCCACGGGCAAGGACCCCCAGTCGGGGATGCTGGTGACGCATGACTACACGGTGGAGGGTCCGGTTTCCCTGTTTCTCACCACCACCGCCATCGACCTGGACGAGGAGCTGCTGAACCGCTGCCTGGTGCTGACGGTGAACGAGTCCAGGGAACAGACCCGCGCCATTCATGCCCTGCAACGCAGCCGGGAGACGCTGGAAGGGCTGCTGGCGCGTGAGAGCCGGGATAGCCTGCTGAAGCTCCACCGCAACGCCCAGAGGCTCCTACAGCCCCTGGCGGTGGTCAATCCCTACGCCGCCCAGCTCAGCTTCCGTGATGACCAGACCCGGAGCCGGCGCGACCACGTGAAGTATCTGACGCTGATCCGCGCCATTGCCCTCCTGCATCAGTTCCAGCGGGACGTGAAGACCCATGGGAGCCTGCGCTACATCGAAGTGACCCCGGAGGACATCCGGTTCATCCAAGCCATGCTCGGACATGCAGAACTCAGCACCACGGAAATCTATACCCAGGTCAGCATCCGCCTGCTCAAGAGCGTCCACGCCGCCACGCACCCCGGGAGGCTCGCGGAGGCGGGTAGACATGCCCTGGACCCCGAGCCCACCGCTGAAGCCCTCCTGGAGGCGCTGGAGCGGGAAGCGGAGGAGGAAGGCGAGGATTGAGGGGAGAGGCTGCCCAGGGGGAGGTTACCCTACGGGGGTGCCTCCCCTTTGCGTTGTTCCTTCTTTAGCCGCTCATCCAGGCAGCCGCCTCCGGCGCAGCGGGAAAGGCGTGTCAGGGGGTCTCAAGTGCTACCCTGGGTCATCGGTCTTTGAAAAGCGTTGCGGAACAAGGGAAAGTGCCCTGCCGGGCTGGGAAGTGCGGTGGGGTGCTGCGTTGTCGCAAACAGGACAGGGCCTGACTGGCCCGCCAGGCCATCTGGATGACTTGCAACAACAGGTCAAAGATGCAGCCATTAAAGCCGGTGCTGTTTCAGGACAGAAGTTTGGCAAATTGAATGTTTTCGCTTATGGCGGCACCGCCGAAGAAAGAGCTGCGGCGTTGAGCGCTATGGGCGATGTCTTCACGAAGAGCGCCCAGGGAGCCCAAGAGCTTAAGGCGCTGGAAGCAAGAACCAATATCTTCGGTAAGGTGAAACCATTTGATGTTGTCATGGCAAGGAATCCTAACGGTAGTTATACCTACAAGGGTTCCCAGGGAATGGCATTGGATATGAGCCAAGTTGGAAGGTACGGCCAACTGTTCTCGCGGCCGGGTGGAGGATTTACTCTTCAGCGACTGATTGCGCATGAGCTTGGGCATGCCGCGATGGGCGTAGGGGACGACGGACCAAACCGCATGAACAATGTCCTACGCTATGAAAACACCATTATGAGAGAGTTGGGAGATACAAATGATCGAATCAGATATTCTCCGTGATTTAGGCATGAGGCTTGGGCGCAAATTAATCGCTTTGATGGCCTTGTCTGGCTTCCTTCTCGGAGGGGTTGGCTGTGATTCAAAAGCCGCACGTTCGGGGGTGAATGTGATACAGGTTTTCTATCTTCCAATCGGCATGGAGACCCTTGTTGGCGTCACCACCAATGACCTTGAATCTAGAGGGAAAAGATGCCGGATTGATACAAGGAGAGACATAGATAAGATTATGGAAATTCTTAATTCGGCGAGGCCTGCTAAAGCGCCGGGTGAAGCCTTCGAAGACAAAACGGTCAGGGTGAAGCTGGTTGAGGAAACGCAGCAGGGTATGCATGTGATTGCAGTGATCGAAAATCAAGGATCTCTTAAGCGGGGAGACGGAAGCGAAGGCGTTTTGTCTCCTTCAGACCTGTCCGACCTCAAGAAGATAATCGAGGCTCATCTGAGCAAGTAGGGTAAGTGTGCATGTAGTGTAAGGCCCCGGGTCTCCGGGGCCTTATGCTATCTGGAGCTGATCAGTATCGAACTGACGACCTCCTCATTGCGAATGAGGCAGCTGCCAGCGTTGGCCACGGCATTTCCGATCTCCTCGTCGCGCCGACCCACTCCATCAAAGGCGCCGGCCAGCTCGCCCCGTACTCAAGCGCGTCCCATGCGGTCGTGCAGAGGGAAGGCGGCGGCCTCTGACGGCGGCAATGCTGAAAGCCCAACGGGTCCTTCCAATGCGCCGTTCATCACCGTTGGCCATCCGCGGCGGTCGGCTCCGTTGAGGTTCGCGGTTGTCGAGGGCGTTGGGCAATAGCGGCCTTGCCCGATGATCGATCGCGCCGTCCGGCTAACCCTCGCAAGGGTCGCAGGGACGCATGCGTCCCTGCCGCTGCGCTGCAGCACGCCCCTGGCAACGAGGGCGCCCGTGGGCGGCGCCTACCATGCAGATACTTTCGAGTACTACCTGAACCCTTACCCGTGAAGAACCAATAAGTAGGTATGGCAAAACACGTTCGTCCCTAAAACCCCAAGCAAACACGCTATCGCCCTCCTGGACCTCTCCGGGTTTCCGTTTTCGTTGAAAGTGCCTGACCCGGAGCGACGAAGTCGCGCAGGGCCAGGCACTTTCAACGAAAACGATCAGGACGCCTATCTGGAACCCGAATGCTGGTTCTACTGCAGCAGCGCGAGCACCTGCTGGGCGTTCTGGTTGGACTTGCTCAGGGCGCTGGTCCCCGACTGCTGGAGGATCTGGAACTTGGTGAGGTTCACCACCTCGTCGGCGATGTTGGCGTCCTGGATCTGGCTCATGGCGGCGGTGAAGTTCTGCACCTGGATGCCCAGGACGTCGGAGGTCGCGTTGAGCTGCTGCTCCGAGGCGCCGATGGAGGCGCGCATGGTGCTCACGGAAGCCAGGGCCGTGCTGATGAGCCCCGCCACGGTGGTGGCGTTGGCGATGGTGGTGAGGCTGTTCGTCGTGGTGATGCCCAGGGCGGTGGTGTCGTCGGGCGAGAGCACCTGCATGTTGAGGGTGAGCACGCCGTAGTCGCCGGCGGCCACGGTGAGGGACTGGGGCACGCTGGTGAAGATGGCCTGCCCATTGAAGTTCGTGTTGTGGCCGATGTTGATCATCGTCCGCACGATGTTCTGGAACTCCGCGTCCAGGTTGGCGCGGTTGGAGTCGCTGATGGTGCCGGTCTGGGCCTGCTGGGCCAGCTGGGCGGCCCGGGTGAGCAGCTGCGTCACCGAATCCAGGGTGCCGTCGGCCACCTGCATGTAGGAGACGCCGTCGTTGGTGTTGCGCTGGGCCTGCCCGGCGATCTTGATGTCGGCGCCCAGCTTGTTGGCGATGGCCAGACCCGCGGCGTCGTCCGAGGCCTTGTTGATGCGCTTACCGGTGGTGAGCCTCTCGATGACCTGGGCGAGCTGGTTTCCGGAGATGGTGAGCTGCCGGCTGGCTCCGATGGCGGAGAGGTTGTTCAGGATTGAGCTCATGGGGTGCTCCGTGAGATCGGGTGGAAGGGATCGGGCTGTCTACGCGGATCGGCGCTCCGGCCCATGGGCGGCGACTCCTCCGGCGGCGGGCCCACGAACCGCAGGCACATCCGCTCCGGGCCCCCCGGGGGCCGCGGACCTGCACGGGCATTCCTGGACAAGGGCGTGCCCGGATGAGCCTGGTCGAATGCATACATGGAAGCCTCCAATCCTCAGAGGGCAAAACCTGCTGGGTCGGAGGGGGAGAATCAAGAACGATGCCAGAGCGGAAGACCGCCCGGCAATCCGCGCATTCTATGGGCTATTTCCGGAGGGTCACCGTGAACGTGCTGCCGTGGTCCGGTTCGCTCTGGACCTCGACCTTGCCCCCGTAGAGGCTCGCCAGCCTCCTCAGGATGGACAATCCCAGCCCCGAGCCCAGGATGTTCCGGGTCTTCTCGTTGCGGATCCGGCTGAACTCCCCGAAGAGCTTGGCCAGGTCCTCCTTTCCGATGCCGATGCCGGTGTCGTGGACCGCCACCCGCACCTCCTCGGACCCGTCCTCGACCTCGACGGTGACCGATCCGCCTTCATGGTTGTACTTGATGGCATTGGAGATGAGGTTGTTGAACATCATCTCCAGCTCCCCGGGGTCGGCCTTCAGCCACACCTTGCCGGGTGGGCAGAAAAGGAGATTGACGTTCCGTTCGGCGGCCAGGGACTGGAAGGTCTCCAGGCTCTGGGTGGCCGCCGCGCACACGTCGGCCTCCACCAGGGACCGCTGCTTCTGGCCGGATTCGATGCGGGTGAGGTCCAGGAGGTCCAGGATGAGCTTGCGCATGCCGTCCAGGCGCAGGATGGACCGGTCCAGGAGGTGGTCGTAGGCGCCGATGGCGTCCCCGGCGCCGTGGTCCCGCAGGATCCGGAGGTTGCCCTCCACCGCCGCCAGGGGGGACTTGAGCTCGTGGGCCAGCACGGAGAGGAACTCGAAACGGATCTGCCGGCGCTCCCCGGCGAGCTTGCGGGCCTGGGCCTGGATCATGTAGTGCTTGGCGGTCTTGTGGACGGCGGCCTTGACCTCGATGGGGGTGAAGGGCTTGGCCAGGAAGTCGAAGGCCCCGATCTTGGTGGCCTGGACCGCGGTCTCCAGGCTGGCGTAGGCCGTGATCATCACGATCAGGGCCTCGGTGCGGGCCTCCATGAGGGCCTGGAGCACGTCCAGGCCGGACATGCCGGGCAGCTTGTAGTCCAGGAGGATGATCTGGGGGGGATCCTTGGCGGCGGCCTCCAGGGCGGCCTCGCCGGAATCGGCCGTGGTGATGCGGAAGTCCACGTCCACTTCGATGTCCTCGAAGCTCGTGGCGTAGGCCTTCAGGGCGCGCTCGATGGAGAGCCGCATGCCTAGCTCGTCGTCCACCACCAGCAGGTGCAGGGTCTGGTGCATAGGCTCCTCAGTGCCCCTGCGGCCTGGCGGCGCGGGGAAGCTTGACGCGGAAGGTGGTGCCCAGGGGGCCCGCGCCGGGGTCGGGGTTGGATTCCACGGAGATGTCGCCCCGGTGGAGTTTGACGATGCCGTAGACCACCGGCAGCCCCAGCCCGGTGCCCTTGCCCATGAGCTTGGTGGTGAAGAAGGGCTCGAACATCTTGTTGAGGTTCTCCTTGGGAATGCCGATGCCGGTGTCCTTGACCTCGATGACCAGCCACTGGTCGTCGGCGCGGGTCGCGATCTGGAGCCGGCCCCCCTCGGGCATGGCGTCGAAGGCGTTGCCCACCAGGTTCACGAACACCTGGATCATCTGGTCCCGGTCCAGTTCCACCATGGGGCTGCCGGCGGCGTGGACGGTCTCCACCGTCACCCCCGGCGGCACGGGGAGGTTGGCCAGGGAGGTCTGGATGACCTCGCGGATGTCGTTGAGGTTGTGGGCCACCTTGTTCTGGCGCGCGAAGTCCAGGAGCCCGGCGACGATGCGCTTGCAGCGGTTGGCCTGCTCCGCGATCATCTGCAGGTCGTCGCGCAGGGGCGAGGAGTTCTCGCACTCGTCCAGCAGGAGATGGGTGTACATGAGGACCACCCCCAGCGGGTTGTTGATCTCGTGGGCCACGCCCGCGGCCAGCTGGCCCATGCTGGCCAGGCGCTCGGAGTGCATCAGCGTCTCCTGGGTGGAGGCCAGCTTCTCGTTGGCGTGGCTCAGCTTGCGGATGGTATTGAGGTTGTCGTCGATGACGAAGGGCAGGCACATCTCGGATTCGGCGAAGCCCCGGCCGATGGCCAGCGCGTGCTCGCGGCAGGTGTGGTAGCCGCAGGCCCCGCAGTTGAGCTCGTGGGCTTCCGAGAACTTGCCCATGCGCTGCATGATGGCGTGGAGATCCGTGGGGCTCATGGGCTCCAGGCGCTGGTCATTGGCGGAGAACCTGCGCGTCAGGTCCAGGCTCTGGAACCGGTCGACGTTGCGCTGCCAGAGTTCCGTGTCGAGCATGGTGGCCCGGAACCGGTTGTAGTGGCTCACCCGGGCCCGGCGCCGGAAAAGCGTCTCCTGGGTGCTCAGGCCGGGGCCCGCGATGCAGCCGTTGCAGCTCAGCAGCTCCACGAGCCGGGCGTCCATGGTCCCGGTGGCGAACTCCTCCAGCACGGAGGTGAAGCCTTCGATGCCGTCGGTGGCCACCACCTCGTTGGCCACCAGGTCCTCGGGGATGCTGGCGGCCTGGAGGAAGCCCCGGGTCAGGGGGAACAGGCTGCCCAGGTTGGGATGGGGCGGGTCGAAGTCGCCCGGGACGCAGTCCTCGATTTTCAAATCATTGCGTTGAGCCAACTTGCGAAGTTCGCGGAAGGTGATGGCCACGTCCGGGGCGCCCTCGATGTCGGGGTCGCAGGCTTCGGCCTTCTTGGCCACGCACGGCCCCACGAAGACCACCTTGATCCCCGGGTGCAGGATGCGCAGCACCCGGGACATGGCCACCATGGGGCTCACGATGGGCGAGAGGTTGGGGATGAGCTCGGGGTGGTAGCGTTCCACGAACCCCACCACCGCCGGGCAGGTGGTGGCGATGTACTGGGCCCGGGGGTTCAGGATCATCAGCTGGCGGTACTGCTCGGCCACCAGGTCCGCCCCGAAGGCCACCTCGGCCACCAGGGAGAACCCCAGCTTGCGGACCATCCCCACCAGCACCCGGAAGTCCATTTCCGCCTGGAATTCCACCGGGAAGGAAGGGGCCAGGATGGCGGCGACGGGCTGGCCCGACTGGAGGAGCTCCTCCACCTCGTTCACCGTCGAGACGATGCGCTTGGCCTTCTGGGTGCAGACCCGGATGCAGTTGCCGCACCCGATGCAGCGCTCGGCCACCACCTCGGCCTGGCTCTTGGTGATGCGGATGGCCTTGGCGGGGCAGGTCCGCACACAGGTGTAGCAGATCCGGCAGCGGTTCTTGAGGGTCCTGACGAAACCGCGCACGGCGGAACCTTCGACCGGCTCGCCTGGGCTTCCAGGGTCGATCTCGGGTTCCGCCATGGCTGGTTCCTCCGCGTCAGAGCTTGAGCAGTCTCCGGGCCTCGGCCTTGAGCTGCTCGGGCCGGACCGGCTTGTCCATCACCACGTCCGCCTTGACCCAGGAGGCGGCCTCCTCGGACTGGGGGTGGAAGTCGAGGCCGGTGGCGGCCTTGACGGCGGTAAGCAGGATCACGGGTGTCTCGGGATAAAGGCGTTTCACATGGTGGCACAGCACGAACCCGGAATCCATGTTCTCCATCATCAGGTCCAGCACCGCCAGGTCGGGGATGGTGGTGAGGAGCGCATCCTCCCCCTCCTTCTGCCCCTGGGCCTTGATGACGTGGTAGCCCTCCGAGGCCAGGACGAAGGACACCTGTTCCAGCAGGTCGATGTCGTCGTCTACTACAAGGACGTTCTTCTTGTCGGTCATGGACATCGCTCCCTATCGCAGGACTTCGCGTTTCTGGTACGTGGTGTGGAGCAGCTGGTGGCTGAGGTGTCCCAGGGGCTTGCCCAGGAATTCCTTGTAGAGGCGCTGCACCTGGCTGTTGCGGTGGCTCACCCGCAGGGTGTCGGTCTTGTCGATGGTGTAGAGCGCGGCCATGCGGGCCTTCACGGAATCCAGGTCGGCCTTGAGGGGCTGGCCCCCGCCGTTGATGCACCCGCCGGGGCAGGTCATGACCTCCACGAAGTGCAGGTCGCTGCGCCCGGCCTTGATCTCGTCCATGAGCTTGCGCGCCTGGCCCAGGCTGGAAACCACGGCCGCGCCCACTTCCAGGTCGCCCACATTCACCCGCAGCTCCTTGCTGCCCTTCATGCCCCGCAGGTCCTGGATCCGGTAGTCCTTCATCTCGTCGCCCGTGAGGAGGAAGAAGGCGCTGCGCACCGCGGCCTCCATGACGCCGCCCGAGGCCCCGAAAAGCTTGCCGGCGCTGGAGCGCTCCCCGAAGGGGGTGTCGGCGCCCTCGGGCGCCAGGGTGCCGGGGTCGACGCCCTTGATGCGGAAGAGCTCGGCCAGTTCCCGGGTGGTGAGCACGTAATCCACGTCGGGCACGTAGTCCCGGCCCATCTCGGGCCGTGCGCACTCGAATTTCTTGGCGGTGCACGGCATGATCGAGACGCTGACGATGTCCTTGGGATCCAGGTTCTCGCGCTTCGCGAAGAACGACTTGATCACCGCGCCCATCATCTGCTGCGGGCTCTTGCACGTGGAGACGTTGGGCAGCAGCTCGGGGTAGAACTGCTCCACGAACTTGATCCAGCCCGGGGAGCAGCTGGTGAACATGGGCAACGGGCCGCCCTGGGTGATGCGCTGGATGAGCTCGCTGCCCTCCTCCATGATGGTGAGGTCGGCGGTGAAGGAGGTGTCGAACACCCGCTTGAAGCCCACCCGGCGCAGGGCGGCCACCATCTGGCCGTCGATGTCGGTGCCGGGCTTGAACCCGAACTCCTCGGCGATGGACACCGAGACGGCCGGGGCGTGCTGCACCACGACCGTCTTGCCGGGGTCGGCGAGCACCCGCATGACCTCGTCCACGTAGCTGCGCTCGGTGAGCGCCGCCGTGGGGCAGACCAGGATGCACTGCCCGCAGTTGATGCAGCAGCTGACGTTCATGCCCTCGTCGAAGGCGGTGCCCACGAAGGCCTTGGATCCGCGGTTGATGAAGTCGATGGCCGAGACGCCCTGGACCTCCTCGCACACCCGCACGCACTTGCCGCAGAGGATGCACTTCTCGGGGTCCCGGACGATGGAGGGGCTGGAGATGTCCTTCTCCTTGCGCTTGCGCAGGCCGCGGAACACGCGGTTGCGCACGCCGTGCTCCCGGGCCAGGTCGCTCAGGTCGCACTTGCCGTTGCGGGCGCAGTAGAGGCAGTCGTCAGGGTGGTTGGAGAGGAGGAGCTCCACGATGGCCTTGCGGGTCTTGAGGACCGTGGGGGTGCTGGTGTGGATCCTCATCCCGTCGGCGGCGGGGAAGGAGCATGCCGGGACGAGCCCCGGCGCGCCCTCCACCTCCACCACGCACATGCGGCAGGTGCCCGAGGGCAGCAGGCCCTCCATGTGGCAGATGGTGGGGACGTGGATTCCGCCGCGCTGGAGCGCCTGCAGGATGGTGTCCCCCTTCCTGGCTTCAAGTTTCTGTCCGTTCGCTTCAAGGGCCAGCATCGGTGACTCCCCCTAGACCGGTTGCGTGAATTCGATGTCGCAGCGCAGGCAGCGACGGGCTTCGCATAGGGCGCGCTCCTCGGAAAGGCACAGGTCCACCTCCCGGAAGTTCCCGCGGCGCTCGGCCGCGGGCAGGTGCTCCGGATGGGCCCGTCCGGGTCCCTCCCCTTCTTCCTCGTCGGTGGAGAAGGGCGGCACGTACACCGTCGGCAGGGCCACCCTGGGCAGGGCCCTGAGCTGGCGGCCCGTGAGGTGCCGGTCGATCATCACCGCGGCGTTCTTGCCCGCGGCCACGGCCTCGATGACGGTGCCGGGCCCGGTCACCACGTCGCCGCCCCCGAAGACCCGTTTCTGGGAGGTGATGTAGGACTCGGGGTTGATCACCAGCCCGCCCCAGGACTTCACCTTGAAGCCCTCCAGCACCCCGGCTTCGGGCTCCTCGGAAATGGCCACCACCAGGGTGTCCAGGTCCGCGGTGAACGCGCTTCCGGGGATGGGCACGGGCCGGGCGCGGCCGGTCTCGTCCCGGTCGCCCAGTTCGTTGCGCTGGAACTCGATGCCCGTGAGGACGCCGCCCTGGGCCTTCACGGCCAGCGGCGTGACCAGGGTCTCCAGGCGGATGCCCTCGTCCAGCGCGGCTTCGATCTCCTCGCGGTAGGCGGGCATCTCGTTGCGGGTGCGGCGGTAGAAGACGGTCACCTCCGTGACGTCCTTCTGGCGGATGGCGACCCGGGCCGCATCCAGGGCGCTGTTGCCGCCCCCGATGATGCCCACCCGCCCCCGGGCCAGGGATTCGCCGTGGAGGTTGAAGGCCTTGAGGAAACGGATGCCCGGGAGGATGCCCTCGGCGTCGTCGCCGGGCAGGCCCAGGCGCTTGCTCTGGTGGGCGCCCAGGGCGAGGTAGATGGCCTGGAAGCCGTCCTCCTTCAGGCTCTGCACCGTGAAGTCCTTGCCCAGGGCCATGTTCAGCTCGAGGGTGACGTTCTCGTTGATGAGGCTGTCGATCTCGGCGTTCAGGACGTTGCGGGGCAGGCGGTACGAGGGGATGCCCGCCACCAGCATGCCGCCGGCGCGGTGCTCGCGCTCGAAGACGGTCACGCGGTAGCCCTTCATGCCCAGGGCGTGGGCGGCCGTGAGCCCCGCGGGGCCCGCGCCCACCACCGCCACCCGGGGCGCGCCGGGCCTGGCGGGACGGGCCGCGGCCTTGAAGACCTTGGGATCCACCCGGTCCACCACGAAGCGCTTGAGGTCGCGGATGGCGATGGGGTCGCCGCCCGTGGTGCCGCAGCGGCAGCCGGCCTCGCAGGGGTGGTTGCACACCCGGGCGCACACCGAGGGGAAGGGGTTGGCGCCGCGGATGGCCTGGTAGGCGTCGTCGTATTCGCCAAGAGCCACGTGGGCCACGTACTTCCACACCTCGGTTCCCACGGGGCACCCGGCCTGGCAGGGGGCACCCACCAGCTCCCGGCAGGCCCCGGCGGGGCAGCGGCGCTCGTAGATGTGGGCCTCGTATTCGTCCCGGAACCACTTGAGGGTCGAGAGCACCGGGTTGGGCGCCGTCTGGCCCAGGCCGCAGAGGCTGCTCTTCTGGATGGCCTCGCCCAGTTCCTTGAGCACCATGACGCCGCGCACCCGCAGGAGGGCGTCCAGGCCCTCCTCGCCGCGGCGGTTCTGGGTGATGGCCTGGAGGATGTCCAGCATCTGCTTGGTGCCTTCCCGGCAGGGGATGCACTTGCCGCAGCTCTCGGACTGGATGAACTCCATGAAGAACTTGGCCAGGTCGACCATGCAGGTGCTTTCGTCCATCACCACCAGGCCGCCCGAACCCATGATGGCGCCGAAGGCCTTCAGTTCCTCGTAGTCGCAGGCCACGTCCATGTGGGGCTCGGGGATGCAGCCCCCGGAGGGCCCGCCGATCTGCACGGCCTTGGCCTTCCTGCCGTTGGGGATGCCCCCGCCCACGGCGAAGACCACGTCGCGGATCTTCGTGCCCATGGGCACTTCCACCAGGCCCGTGCGGCGCACCATGCCCGACAGGGCGAAGACCTTGGTGCCCTTGCTGCCCGCCGTGCCCAGGGCGGCGAAGGCCTGGGGGCCGTTCTGCATGATGCCCGGCACGTTGGCGAAGGTCTCCACGTTGTTGATGACCGTGGGCTTGCCGAAGACCCCGGACTGGATGGGATAGGGAGGCCTGGGCCGCGGCATGCCGCGCTTGCCCTCGATGGAATGGATGAGGGCGGTCTCCTCGCCGCACACAAAGGCGCCGGCGCCCATCTTGATGATGATGTCCAGGCTGAACCCGCTGCCCAGGATGTTCTCGCCCAGGAGGCCGTAGGCCCGGGCCTGGGCCATGGCGATCTTCAGGTTCTCGATGGCCAGGGGGTATTCGGCCCGGATGTAGATGTAGGCCTTGGAGGCCCCGATGGCGTAGCAGCCCGTCACCATGCCCTCCAGGAGCCGGTGGGGGTCGCTCTCGCACACCGCCCGGTCCATGAAGGCCCCCGGATCGCCCTCGTCGGCGTTGCAGATCATGTACTTCTGGTCGCCGGGCGAGGCCAGGGCCATCTGCCATTTGCGGCCCGTGGGGAAACCCGCCCCGCCCCTGCCCCGCAGTCCCGAGGCCAGGATGTCGTCCACCACCTCCTGGCGGGTGCGGGTCGTGAGCGTCCGGTGCAGGGCCGAATACCCGCCCCGGGCGATGTACTCGTCGATGGAGCGGAAGTCCAGGAGGCCCGAGTTGGCCAGCACCCAGCGCTTCTGGAGGGCCAGGAAGGGGTGCTCGGCCAGGGGCCGTACCTTGGGCCAGGACTCCAGCCCCTCGCCCGGGAAGTCGCCCAGGACCCAGTCCATGGGCATGCGGCCCGCAAAAAAGCCTTCCAGCAGGGCGTCCACCTTGTCGGCGGTGATGGAGGCGAAGCTCACCCGCGCCTTGCCGGGCACCTGGATGTCCACCAGGGGCTCCTCCGAGCACAGGCCGATGCAGCCCACCTCCTTGATGTCGGCGTCCAGCCCCTTGGCCGCGCACCAGTCGCGGACCCTGGCGAGGGTCTTGTCCGCCCCGGCGCCCAGGCCGCAGGTGCCCGCGCCCACGAAGATAACGGGCCTTTCGACCTGCTCCCGCCGCAGACCGGCGATGAGGGCCTCCAGGCCGTCGCCCTTGAAGGAGCCGTCCTTGAGGGCGGCGAGGAGTTCCGGGGCGGGACGGGCCGGGACGTCCCAGCAGGAGACCTTGGATCCGCTAGACATGGCTGAACTCCTCCGAGCGGCATTCTTCCAGGATGCGCTGCAGCTTCATGGGGGTCACCTTGGCGTGGAACTGGCCGTTGACGTTCACCACGGGCGCGAGGCCGCAGGCGCCCATGCACGCCACCACCTCCAGGCTGAACAGGCCGTCCCGGCTGGTCTCGCCGGGGGCGATCTTGAGGACCTTCTCCACCATGTCCAGGACGCGCTTGCTGCCCTTGACGTGGCACGCGGTGCCCCGGCAGACCATCACGTGGAACTTCCCCCGGGGCTGGAACCGGAACATGTTGTAGAAGGTGGCGACGCCGAAGATCTTGCTGGCCGGCAGGTCCAGCGCGAGCCCCACGCGGGTGATGGCGGCCTTGGACAGGTAGCCTTCGGCCGCCTGGACCTCCTGCAGGATCGGGATGAGATGGTCACGCCCGGCGTCCGGGTGACCCTCGAGGATGGTCTCAACGCTCTTCATGTCGGCCATTCCGGCGCTCCTTTGAGGGATGAGTGGTGAAGTAGGCGAGCTTTTCCAGGTAGGTGGTGATGACGAGTTCTTCCAGCGCGACATTCACCGGGACCCGCAGGGCCACCGGCGCGAAATTGAGGATTCCCCGGATCCCGGCGCCCACCAGCTGGTCCGCGGCCCCCTGGGCGGCGGAGGCCGGCACGCAAAGGATGGCCAGGGTGATGCCCTCCCGGGCCGTCACGGCCTCCAGGGACGCCATGGAATGGCACTTCACCCCCGAATAGACGCGCCCGAAGGTGGCGGGGTCCGTGTCGAAGGCGGCCTTGATGCACAGGGTGGAACGGCTGGCCTCCAGGAAGGCGATGAGGGCCCGGCCCAGGTGCCCGGCGCCCACCACGGCCACGGCGTGGGTGCGGTCCAGGCTGAGGGCCTGGTCCAGCTTCTCCAGGAGGGCCTCCACCTCGTAGCCGTGGCGCGGGACGCCCTGGGTGCCGATGGCCATGAGGTCCCGGCGCACCTGCGAGTCGGCGGTTCGCATGGCCGCGGCGATCTCATGGGAGAAGAGGTGGGTGCGGTGCCCCGGCGCCTGCTCTGTCAGGAAGGTGCGGTAACGTGCCAGGCGCTCGACGATCTTCCCGGAAATGAGCTTCATGGAGCCATCCGTGAAAAAGTGCTACAACGTGACAGAGTGTTACGATATAGTTTAAGCTGATCTCAAAAGATGCGGAGGTCTTCTGTGTGATGCCGGTCACAAAGAAGACCAATAGGTCATCAAATTGGTCCCGATTCATTGACCTTTTCGCGGCGCGCGCCTATCTCTGAAGGGTCGGGTACCGGGATCCGTCCCGGTGCCGGTCGCACCCTCCACCCCACCCCGACCGCAAGGCATCCCCCGAGCGGAAGGACAAGCGGGACCCCGCACGTCCATTCCGCACAGGCGCATCCGGCCGGGCCCGCCAGAAAGGGCCGTCCATGGGCAGCACCAAGCGCCTCGGGGTCGTGGGAATCGTCGTCGAGGACCTCGCCTCGGCGCCGGAGGTCAATGCCATCCTCCATGATTCGGCCACCCTCATCGTGGGCCGCATGGGGATCCCCTACCGGGAGCGCGGGGTTTCCATCGTCTCCCTCATCGTCGACGGCACCTCGGACGACCTCAGCGCCCTCACCGGGCGCCTGGGCCGGATTCCCGGCGTCGCCGTCAAGACCGCCCTGGCCAGGGAGGTCCCCGCCCCAAGCAAGGAGTGCTGATGTCCTACGATCCCCGCTCATCCGATCCCAACGAATTCATCGACCACGCCGAGATCGAGTCCACGCTGGCCGCCGCCGCCCTGGAGGCGCGCGACGCCGGCACCGTGCGCGCCATCCTGGACCGCGCCGCCACCTTCGGGGGCCTCACCCACCGGGAGGCCGCCGTCCTCCTGAACGTCGAGGACCCCGCCGTGCTGGACGAGGTCTTCACCCTGGCCCGGCACATCAAGGAGCACATCTACGGCCGGCGCATCGTGATGTTCGCGCCCCTGTACCTCTCCGACTACTGCGTGAACAAGTGCAGCTACTGCGGCTACAACCACGACAATCCCATGCCCCGGCGCAAGCTGGACCAGGCGGAGCTGGCCGAGGAGATCCGGGTCCTGGAGGGCATGGGCCACAAGCGGCTGGCCCTGGAGGTGGGCGAGGATCCCGCGAACTGCCCCCTGGACTACCTGCTGGAGTGCATCGCCACCATCTATTCCCTCAAGTTCAAGAACGGGGCCATCCGCCGAGTCAACGTGAACATCGCGGCCACCACCGAGGAGGACTACCGCCGCCTCAAGGACGCGGGCATCGGCACCTACATCCTGTTCCAGGAGACGTACCACAAGCCCACCTACCTGGCCGTGCACAAGGGCCCCAAGCGGAACTACGAATGGCACACCGGCGCCCATGACCGCGCCATGCGGGCCGGCATCGACGACGTGGGCCTGGGGGTCCTCTACGGGCTCTACGACTGGAAGTACGAGACCGTGGGCATGCTCATGCACGCCGAGCACCTCGAGGCCGCCCTGGGCGTGGGGCCCCACACCCTTTCCGTACCCCGCATCCGGGCCGCCGCGGGCGTGTCGGCCTGCGACTTCCCCCACCTGGTCTCGGACGAGGACTTCAAGAAGGTGGTGGCCGTGCTCCGCCTGGCCACGCCCTACGCCGGCATGATCCTGTCCACCCGCGAGCCCATGGGCTACCGGGAGGAAGTGATCGCCCTGGGCATCTCCCAGGTGAGCGCCGGTTCCTGCACCGGGGTGGGCGGCTACGCCCAGATCCCCAAGCTGGGCTTCGAGGACGCCAGCCCCCAGTTCGAGCCCGCCGACCACCGCAGCCCCACCGAGGTCCTCAAGGACCTCCTGCGCGACGGCTACGTCCCCAGCTACTGCACCGCCTGCTACCGGGAGGGCCGGACCGGGGACCGCTTCATGAAGCTGGCCAAGAGCGGCCAGATCGCCAACGTCTGCCAGCCCAACGCCCTGCTGACGCTCATGGAATACATCGAGGACTATGGCGACCAGGAACTAAGGGAGCTCGGAGAGCACAGGATCAAGGAGGAACTGGCCACAATCCCGAACCCGAAGGCCCGGGAGGCCGCCAGCAACTACCTGGAGAGGATCCGGGCGGGAGAAAGGGACCTGCGGTTCTGATATAGGTCTTTTTTCCTCAGCGATCCTCAGCGCCTCTGCGTTTGATTCTTTTCTAAAATATTCTCAATGCTGGTATAAATACAAGCAAACAGAATATTTATAGAACCAATCAAACGCGGAGGCGCTGAGGGCTCGCTGAGGATCGCGGAGAAAAGAAAAAGAAAATACTTGACTATTTTTATCTGGTATTCGGATTTTTTATCCGGGATCCAGTTATTTCTCCCCTATTGCCTGAACCCGGCCTAGACTTGTGCCCATCCGATCCCCATACAACTCAATCCGATTCCCACCGGAGGACAGCCATGGCCAAGATCCTTATCGTCGATGACGACCCGGACATCGTCGAAGCCAGCACGCTCTTCCTGGAGCGGGCCGGGCATACCATCCAATGCGCCTACAACCGCCAGGACGGCATGAAGGCGGTGGACGCCTTCGGACCCGACCTCCTCATCCTCGACGTGATGATGGAGCAGCCCGATGACGGGTTCGCCATGGCCCAGGACCTGCGGCACCAGGGGTGGAAGCGGCCCATCCTCATGCTCACCTCCGTGGCCTCGGCCTCGGGGCTGGCCTTCGGCCGGGACGACGAGATGGTTCCGGTGGACGACTTCCAGGCCAAGCCCGTGGAACCCGCGGAGCTGGTGCGGAAGGTCGCCGCCCTTCTTGAAAGGTAGGAGGCAACCGATGCTGATGACCGAACGCGACCGCCTCGCCCAGGAGATCCGGACCCTTGCCTCCAGGCTGGGCCAGAACCGCACCTCCCTCATTCCCATCCTCCTGGAAATCAAACGCAAGTACCACACCATCGACAGCTACGCGATGCAGGTCATCGCCGATCTCCTGGGCATCCACCCCGTGGAGGTCAACAGCGTGGTGTCCTTCTACGCCTTCCTGGGCGATCGCCGCCAGGGCCGGTTCGTGATCCGCCTCTGCCGGACCATCTCCTGCGACATGCAGGGCAAGAGCCGGGTGAAGCGCCAACTGGAGAACGACCTGGGCATCGGCTTCGGGGAGACCACCCCCGACGGCAAGTTCACCCTGGAATACGCCAACTGCATGGGCATGTGCGACCAGGGCCCCGCCCTGCTCGTCAACGACCGCATCTACACCCGCGTCACCCCCGAAAAGGTGCACGAGATCCTGGAGGAGTGCCGCCGCGTCTTCGGCGTCCACGCCGCCGAGACGAAGGAGGTGGTGTTCAAATGAGCTCCCTGCCCACCTACACCGAACAGATCCCCGAAGCCGGCCTTCACGCCGCGCTGGACATGGACCGGCCCGGGATCATCAGCGCCATCAGCGCCTCCGGCCTCAAGGGCCGCGGGGGCGCCGGCTTTCCCACCGGGGTGAAGTGGAACTTCGCCGCCGCCGCCCAGGCCGACCAGAAGTTCGTCATCTGCAACGCCGACGAGGGCGAGCCGGGCACCTTCAAGGACCGGGTCATCCTGCAGGAGCACGCCGACCTGGTCTTCGAGGGCATGACCATCGCCGGCAAGGCCATCGGTGCCCACGAGGGCATCCTCTTCCTCCGGGGCGAATACACCTACCTCCGGGGCCACCTGGAGGCCACGCTGGCGGGCCGGAGGGACCGGAACCTCCTGGGACGGGGCATCCTCGGCTCGAACCTGGATTTCGACATCCGCATCTTCATGGGCGCCGGCGCCTACATCTGCGGCGAGGAGACCGCCCTCATCGAGGCCCTGGAAGGCTTCCGGGGCGAGCCCCGCAACCGGCCCCCCTTCCCCGTCAACACCGGCTTCATGGGCCGGCCCTCCATCGTCAACAACGTGGAGACCCTGGCCTGGGCCGCGTGCATCCTGGGCAACGGCCCCGAATGGTTCCGCAGCCACGGCACGGAGAAGTCCACCGGACGCAAGATCTTCAGTGTCTCCGGCGACTGCGCGCGCCCGGGGGTCTACGAGTTCCCCATGGGCCTGACCGTGGCCGAATTGCTGCGCGAAGTGGGTGGCGAGGACGCCAAGGCCGCCCAGATCGGCGGCGCCGCGGGCCAGTGCGTGCCCGCCAAGGACTTCGGGCGCTCCATCGCCTTCGAGGACATTCCCACCGGCGGGTCCGTCATCGTCCTGGGCCCTCAGCGCGACATGCTGGAGGTGCTCCACAACTTCCTGGAGTTCTTCGTGGACGAGTCCTGCGGGCAGTGCGCCCCCTGCCGCCTGGGCACCACCAAGCTCCTCGAGGGCCTGGACATGCTCCGGAAGGGAACGTGCAGCATGGCCTACCTCAAGGAGCTGTGCAGCCTGGGCGAGACCATGCAGGTCGCCAGCAAATGCGGCCTCGGCCAGAGCAGCCCCAACGCCTTCCTCTCCGTCGTGGCGAACTTCCGCGAGGAGCTGATGGGCCGAATCCCCACCCACGCCTGACCTGATCCGAGGTTGCCCATGTCCACCGAACTTCCAGAGACCCCGAAGCGGGCGCCCTCCAGCCAGCAGGGACAGAGCGTCGCCGTGGCCGGGAACCCTTCCGCCATCGGCGGGACCGTCAGCATCTCCATCGACGGGCAGGCCCTGAAGGTGCCCCTGGGCACCACCATCCTCGACGCGGCCCGGCGCATCGGCATCACCATCCCGACCCTGTGCCACCACCCGGACCTGTGCGTGGCCGGCGTCTGCCGCATCTGCTCGGTGGAGGTCGAAGGCCAGCGGACCCTCCAGGCCGCCTGCGCCTACCCCGTCACCTCCCCCATCAAGGTGCTCACCCACACCCGCAAGGTGCGCATGGCCCGGCGCCACATCGTGGACCTGCTGCTCAGCGAGCACTACGGCCACTGCTACGCCTGCGGCCGGAACAACAACTGCGAGCTCCAGGCCCTGGCCAAGGAGTACGGGGTGGATTTCTTCCGCTTCGGCCACCCCGAGAAGCCCATCCACGAGATCGACCTCTCCAGCTACTCCGTGGTGCGCGACAACAACAAGTGCGTGCTTTGCCGGCGCTGCGTGCGCACCTGCATCGACGTCCAGGACGTGGGCACCATCGAGGTGCTGGGCCGGGGCCGGACCAGCCACGTGGCCACCTTCCTGGACAAGCCCCTGGGCAGCGTGGTGTGCATCAACTGCGGCCAGTGCATCAACCGGTGCCCCACGGGCGCCCTGCGCGCCAACGACCCCACCGACGAGGTGTGGGAGGCCATCCACGACCCGAAAAAGCACGTGGTCATCCAGACCGCCCCCAGCCCCCGCGCGGCCATCGGCGAGTGCTTCGGCCAGCCCGCCGGGACCGCGCTCACCTTCGAGCTGAACACGGCGCTGCGCATGTGCGGCTTCGACCAGGTGTTCGACACCAACTTCAGCGCGGACCTCACCATCATGGAGGAGGGCACCGAACTCCTGCTGCGCCTCAAGAAGGCCCTGGTGGACGGGGAGCCCGCGGCCTTCCCGCAGTTCACCAGCTGCTCCCCGGGCTGGGTGAAATACCTGGAGCACTTCTATCCCGAATACATCCCCAACCTCAGCACCGCCAAGAGCCCCCAGCAGATGTTCGGCGCGGTCATCAAGACCTACTACGCGGAAAAGCAGGGCATCGACCCCAGGGACATCGTCACGGTGGCCCTCATGCCGTGCTCGGCCAAGAAGTTCGAATGCAACCGGCCCGAGATGGACGACTCCGGGTACAAGGACGTGGACTACGGCCTCACCACCCGGGAGCTGGCCAAGATGATCAGCGAGACCGGCATCGACCTGCCCAGCCTGGCCAAGTCGGACTTCGACGCGCCCTTCGGCACCGCCACCGGCTCCGGGGTCATCTTCGGGGCCACCGGGGGCGTCATGGAGGCCGCCCTGCGCACCGTCATCGAGCTGGTGGTGGGCGTGAAGGTGGAAGACCTCTTCGAGCACGCGGACATCAAGCCGGTGCGCGGCTTCGAGGGCGTCAAGTACGCCGAGCTCCCCATCCCCAAGGTCGGCCCCGTGCCGGCCCTGCTGGCGCCGCTCTTCCCCAGCTGGGACTTCCTCAAGGGCGCCACCCTCAAGGTGGCCGTGGCCCACGGCACCGCCAACGCCAAGGCGGTCATGGAGGACATCAAGCGGGGCGGCCCGTTCAGCCAGTGCCACTTCATCGAGTTCATGGGGTGCCCCGGCGGGTGCCTCGGCGGAGGCGGACAGCCCATCCCCACGTCCCCCGAGATCCGCAAGGCCCGGGCCCGGGCCATCTACGCCGAGGATTCCTCCTACGCGGTGCGAAAGTCCCACGAGAACCCGGACGTCCTGAAGATCTACGACGAGTTCCTCACCGAAGGCCCCTGCGGGCACAGAAGCCACAAGCTCCTCCATACCCACTACACTGAGCGGGGTCGCTACATCGAGTAGCCCAGGGGCGCCATGGCCGAGGTCCATCCCATCCTGCACTTCCTCGCCCCCACGGGGGCGGGGACGGCCCGCGCCTTCGACGCGCAGGAGCAGGAGGTGCTGGACCGCGTGAACCGGGAGGCCGCCGGGGAAGCCTCCCTGGACGACCTCCTGGACTTCCTCTTCGGGACCATCCGGGAGCTCTACCCCTGCGACCGCATCGGCCTCGCCTTCATCGAGGACGATGGCCGGCGCATCGTGGCCCACCGCACCCGGGCGGACTACGCTCCCATCCTCCTCAAGGATGGCTACGGCGAGGACCTGGCGGGGAGTTCGCTGCGCCGGGTGCTGGACTCCGGGTGCGCCCGGGTCATCTACGACCTTCCGCGCTACCTGGCCGACCATCCCCGCAGCGGGTCCACGCGGGTCCTGGTGAAGGAAGGGGTGCGGAGCTCCCTCACCTGCCCCCTCACGGTCAAGGACCGGGCCATCGGCGTCATCTTCCTCAGCTCCCGGGAACCCCGGGCCTACACCCCTTATCACGTCCAGCTCTGGATGGCCCTGGCCCAGCGCCTCAGCCAGGCCGTGGAGAAGACCTGGCGCATCGAGCAGCTCACCGCCGCCAACCGGGCCTACACCGAGCTGCTCGCCTTCGTGAGCCACGAGCTCAAGAACCCCATCGCGAGCATGATCACCGACGCCCGGGTCCTCACCGGCGGCTACCTGGGGCCCCTGGAGCCGCCCCAGGCCCGGAAGCTGGAGCGCCTGATCTCCAAGGGCACCTACCTGCTGGACCTCGTGGGCGAATACCTGGACCTGGCGCGCATGGAGGGCGGCAACCTGGTACTCCACCCCGTGGAGGCGGCGTTCGCGGCCGAGGTGGCCGACCCCTGCGTGGAGCTCGTCCTGGGCCAGATCCAGGCCAAGGGCATGGCGCTGGAGCGCCGGATCCCCCCGGACCTGCCCCCCGTGGCCTGCGATCCCGGGCTCCTGCGCATCGTCCTGTCCAACCTCCTGGGCAACGCCGCGAAGTACGGCCGGGAGGGGGGCGTCATCCGCCTCACGGTGGAATCCGGGCCCTCGGGCCTCAAGGTGGCCGTCTGGAACGAGGGCCCCGGGTTCAGGGCCGAGGACCGGCCCAGGCTCTTCCGCAAGTTCAGCCGCCTCCCGTCCCCGGAACTCATGGCCCAGAAAGGCACCGGCGTCGGGCTCTACACGGCCTGGCGCATCCTCCACCTGCACGGGGGACGCATGGACGCCGCAAGCCAGCCCGGCGCCTGGGCTGAGTTCACCTTCGAACTGCCCCAGCCGCTGCCGGAGCCCCAGCCCTGAAGACGCACCCGGGGGCGCGACGCCTTCCCCGGCCGGGCGAAAGGACTATACTTCCTGTGCGACGGGAGGAAAAAATGCGCACGAACCTGTTGTACACCCTTGGCTTGGCGGCCCTGACCGCCACGGCGCTCCAGGCTGCGGACCCCGCGGCCGAACTCAAGGTCGGCCTCGGCATCGAGAAGATGGAGATCGCGGACGCCTCGGAAACCTTCAAGGTGGCCCCGGACACGAAGATCTACGCCTGGACGAGAGTAAGCGGCCTGGAAGGCGCCACCGTGACCCTCAGCTTCCAGAAGGACGGCAAGGCCGTGTTCCAGAAGGACCTGGAAGTGCCCCACAGCCCCTACCGCACCAACGCCTACCGCACCTTCCGCGCCGGCGACAACGGGAGCTGGACCGTCAAGGCCCTGGACAAGGAGGGCAAGGAGCTGGGGAGCACAACCTTCACCGTCGAGGTCCAGTGACCCGCCGGGGCCCGGGAGCGCTCAGGCTTCCGGCGCCCCGCGGTGGTGCTTGAGCTTCTCCAGTTCGGCCAGGATCGTCCCGGGGTCGTGGCATTCCTGCAGGCCCTGGCGGAAGTGGACGCCGCCGGGCAGGCCCTTGGTGAACCAGGACCCGATCTTCTTCATCTTGTGCAGGGCCTCCCGGGGCTCCAGCAGCTCCAGGAGCATCCCGAAGAACGAGATGCACAGGTCGATGCGCTCGACCTCGGTGACCTCCAGGCCGGGTTCGGTGACCTGGCGGAAGATCCACGGGTTCGTGAGGGCGGCGCGGCCGATCATCACGCCGTGGCAGCCGGTCTCGGCGGCCATGCGCAGGGCGTCGGCGGGAGTGTTCACGTCGCCGTTGCCGATGATGGGAAAGCCGACCCCGGCGTCCACGGCCCGGGCGATGAGGGACCAGTCGGCGTGCCCTTCGTACTGCTGGGCCCGGGTGCGGGGGTGGATGGCCAGGGCCTTCACGCCCACCGCGTCGAACATGTGCAGGAAGTCCAGGTACTCGGCCTTCTCCTTCTGGCTGTGATCCCAGCCCGCGCGCATCTTAACGGTGACCGGCAGGTCCACGGCCTTCACCATGGCGGTCACGCAGGCCTCGGCGAGGCGGATGTCGCGCAGGAGGGCCGATCCGGCCCCGCCCTTGGTCACGTTGCTGGCGGGGCAGCCCATGTTCAGGTCGATGATGTCCGCCCCGGCGTCCCGGGCCATGCGCGCGGCGTCGGCCAGGTGCTCGGGCACGCTCCCGGCCAATTGCATGGCGAAGGGGTGCTCGCCCTCGGCGGCCATCATGCGCTCCGCCTTGCGGGCGTGCCGGATGAGGGCCTCGCTGCTGATCATCTCGGAAACGGTGAGGCCCACGCCGCCAACGCCCCGGATCATGCGCCGGAAGGGCTGGTCCGTGATCTCGTGGAGGGGCGCCATCACCAGCGGGGGCTGGACCCGGACAGGACCGATGCTGAAGGAGGAGTCGGGGAACGTCACGGTGCCGTTACGCTCGTCGCCTTGAAATACCCGTCCTTGCGCATGTCGCGGACCTCCACGGTCAGATCGGCCTGCAGCGTCTCCAGGGTCCGGGCGAAGTGGACCTTGAGAAGGTCCAGGGCGCCCTTCCCCACCTTGGCGAGGACGGCGGGGTCCCGCCCCTCCAGCACGAGGATGGTGAGGTGGACGAAGGCCAGGTCCCGGCCTCCGCCGGCCATGCGGAACTCTTCGCAGCGGTGGGCGCGGCTCTTGATGTCCTTGAGATTGAAGGGGCACGCCTCCGACAGGAACCGGTGAAGCTGCTCCCAGAAGGCCTGGAAATCAGGCTGTTCGGCGATGGTGGAGGTGTACTCGAGGATCGTGTGGGGCATGATTCACTTTCCGGAAGCCTGGGCTTCCAGGTCCATGATGACAGCATCCACGGCCGAGTCGTTCCTCCAGAAGAGGGCCGTGACCCGCAGGAACCACCCGATGAGCCAGGCGTTGACCAGCACCGCCAGGGCCTGGAGGCCCAGGAGGGACCAGACCCGCACGGGCGTGCCGCCCCCCATGCGCCAGCCCAGGAGGAGCACCAGGAACGGCAGGCCGGTCCTCACCACCACCCCGCCGGCCACCAGCGCCGTCCACTGGATGGGATGGGTCCAGAGGCGCAGGAAGCTCCCGCGGAGGTGGCGCCCCAGGGCCCGGGCGCCGCCCAGGTTCCAGCCGGGGGCGGCGGCCCGGTCCAGGCGGCAGAGCCAAGCCTGGAGGAAGAAGACGGAGACGAACGCGAGCCGGATCAGGACCCCGCCCACCCAGTCCAGCCACCCCAGGCCCTGGATGCCCGTGCCCGCCAGGGCCGAGAGGACCCAGAAAATCGCGGAGCCCAGGAGGGCCAGCGGCAGGGCCGCGAGGAACAGGGCGTCCACGAAGCCCCAGAGCCATGCGCCGAGCCTCGCGGGCACGCCCGCGGCCCGGGCCTGGACCTTCCAGCTGGCCCAGAGGAACCAGGCCATGGCCCCGAGCGCGGCCAGCGGGACCCAGGGTCCGGTCCACTGGTCCTTCAGGCCCCCGTTGACCGCCATGTCCCAGAGGTCCCGCACGGTGATCAGTTCGCCCCAGTAGGAAGGGAGGGCGCTCCACCCGGCCAGGGCCTTGAGGTGCGCGGCCCACAGGGCGCTGGTGAGCACGTGGAAGCAGAGCCAGCCCGCGAGCAGCTGGAGTCCCCAGCCGCGAAGGCCTCCGGCCAGGGCAGCGCCCAGGAAGGACCACGGCCCCCGGGGGGCTGGGATCGGCGCGGCGTCCGCGGTCGGTTGGGAGGCTTCGTCAGGCATGGGCATCCAAAGAAGCTATCACTCAGAACCGCATATTCAACTTGAAATCGCCGGTGAGGTCCACCGTCTGCGCGGCGCCGGCGCGTCCGTGGACGTTCACGGCGTGCCGGCCCTTGACCATCTGGATGGGCGTGTTGCCGTCGCTCTCCGCCTGGGTGGCGATCCCGTCGACCACCACCGTCCCCGAATTGGGGAAGGTGTTGACGGTGAGGCTGCACAGGCCCGGCAGCGCCACCGCCGCCACCTGGCCCGGGGCCACCGTCACGGTCAGGGTCTCCCGGAGGAAGACCCGGGGGTTGGACACCTCCAGCCGGTGGCTCCCCGGAGGGGCGCTCAGGGTGCCGCCCTCCCGCACCTCGCCGGCGTCCCTGCCGTCGACCTTGACCCGGACGGAATAGGGCGCCGTGAATTTCAGGGTGCCGGGGGCGTGGACGTCCACGGCCTTCGGCTCGGCGCCGGCCCGGGTCCGGGAGGCGTCCACCAGGGTGAACACCCGGGAGCCGGGGGTCTCCCCCTGGTTGAACCGGGTGGCCACCAGCAGGTCCCCCTTGGTGCAGGTCAGGTCGTGCTCCACGGACTGGTCCCAGGCCGGCACCTCCAGGGGGGTGACGTCCTCGAGCTTCACGGAATCCAGCACCACGGTGGCCCCGTCGGGGAAGGTCCGGATGGTCTCCCGGGAGGTCATGGCCTCCAGGGTGAGCCGGGGCGGAGGGGAGCCGCCCTGGAAGCGGAAGTCCAGCGGCTTGTAGCCGTTCTTCTCGAACCGCAGCACGTCCCCGGCCTTCAGGGCCAGGGGCAGCGGGGTGGTGCCCACCTCCACGCCGGCCTTGAGCGCCTTGGCTCCGGGGGGGAGGGTGTCCAGCATCACCTGGCCGGGCCCGGAACGGAACAGGACCACCCCGCCCGCGCCGGCGACGACGGCCACCGCGGCCACGATGGCGTAGAGCATGCCCTTGCCGCCCTTGCCCCGGACCGGCGCGGCCATGGACCGGATCTCCGGGGCGACCTCCTCCAGGGGATGGCTGTGGTGGGTGCCCCCCACGTGCTCGGCCTTCAGGTGGCCCAGGAGCTGCATGCGATCCGTGCGCCCCAGGTCCCTGGCGCCGTCCAGGAGGTCCTTCACGAAGGCCGAGCACGTGGGGTGCCGGTCCGCGGGATCCTTGGCCAGGGCCCGGGTGAAGATGCGCTGCCAGGCCTCGGGCAGGAGCCCCTCCACGGGGGGCTTGATCTCCACCGGGGGCTCGTTGACGATCCGGTAGAGGATCGTGTTGATGGAAGTACCTGGGAAGGGAAGGCTTCCGCTAAGGAGCTCGAAGGTGAGCACGGCGAAGCTGAAGAGGTCCGAGGCGGCCACGGCGATGCCTTCGCGGATCTGTTCCGGGCTGGCGTAGCTGGGCGTGCCCAGGAAGGTGCCCGTCTGGGTGAGGGAGGCGTCCTCGCGCTTGGCGATGCCGAAGTCCATGAGCTTGGGCCGGCGGTCCTCGGTGATCATCACGTTGCCGGGCTTCACGTCCCGGTGGACGATCCCCTTGTCGTGGGCATGGTCCAGCGCGGAGGCGATGCCCGCGGCGATGACCAGCTTCTCCTTGAGGGTGAGGGCGGCGCCCTCCTTGATCAGGGCGTCCAGGGGCCGGCCCGGGACGAATTCCATGGCCAGGTAGGGCCCGATCTCGCTGTCGCCCACGTCGTAGATCGTCACGATGCCCGGGTCGTTCAGGACCCCGGACACCTCGGCCTCCCGCTGGAACCTCGCCAGGAACTCCTTGCGCTCAAGCTCGCTGTGGATGGCGTTGAGCCGGACCACCTTCACTGCCAGCTTGCGCTTGATGCGGGGATCCTCCGCGAGGTACACCGACCCCATGGCCCCGGCCCCCAGGAGCCCTTTGATCTCATACCGGCCGATGTTCTTGGGGAAATTTCCGGCTTCTTCCATTCCGATATGCCCAGCCTTCTCGTTTAATGTTGCATGGTTGTGACGAAAAAAGGGTGAAAAACATGTGGAAAACCGAAAGATTCCTGACAAGCTTGGAGGATATAGTATCGCTCGCCCACAGGGCAAGCACCCTTGGAGAACAGAACGATGGACGTCCTCAAGACGGTGGTGCTCGTCACCTACTTCACGATTCTCAGCATCCTGAGCATCTATGGGGCTCATCGGCTCTGGATGCTGCTTCTGTACTTCAAGCACAAGAGCACCCCTCCCCAGCCCAAGGGCGGCCGGGATTTCGAGCCCATGGTCACCGTGCAGCTGGCCATCTTTAACGAAATCAATGTCGTAGAGCGCCTCATGGACCACGTCGTGAAGATGGACTGGCCCAAGGAGAAGCTCGAGATCCAGATGCTGGACGACTCCACCGACGACACCGTCAAGGTGGCCCAGGCCGTCTGCGAGAAGTACCGCAACCTCGGCTGGGACATCTCCTACATCCACCGCACCGACCGCACCGGGTACAAGGCCGGCGCCCTGGACAACGGCCTCAAGACCGCCAAGGGCGAGTTCGTCGCCATGTTCGACGCCGACTTCCTGCCCACCGTGGACTTCCTCCGCCAGGGCGTGCCCCATTTCGCCGACGACAACATCGCCTTCGTGCAGGGCTGCTGGGACCACCTGAACCGCGACTTCTCGCTGCTCACCCAGGTCCAGGCCATCCTGCTGGACGGCCACTTCGTCTTCGAGCACACCGCCCGGCACCGCTCCAAGGCCTTCTTCAACTTCTCCGGCACCGCCGGCATGTGGCGCGTCCGCGCCATCGCCGACGCGGGGGGCTGGGAGCACGACACCATCACCGAGGACGCCGACCTTTCCTACCGGGCCCAGCTCAAGGGCTGGCGCGGCGTCTACCTCAAGGACATGGTCGTCCCCGCCGAGCTGCCCGTGGAGGTCAACGCCTTCAAGAGCCAGCAGCACCGCTGGGCCAAGGGCAACGCCCAGGTCATCCGCAAGCTCATGAAGACCATCCTGTTCAGCAAGGAGAGCCTGCACACCAAGGCCGAGTGCTGGTTCCACCTCACCGCCAACTGCAACTACATGCTCATGGTCATCCTGGCCGTGATCATGGTGCCCAGCATGTATTTCCGCGCCGGCACCCCCCCCCTGACCCTCCTCCTCACCGACGGCCCCTTCTTCCTCCTCAACGCCGTGAGCGTGGGCCTCTACTTCGGCCTTTCCCAGCGGGAGGTCTACAACAACAAGAACTGGACCAGCCGGCTCAAGTACGTCCCCGGCCTCATGAGCCTGGGCATCGGCCTCTGCCTCAACCAGTCCAAGGCCGTGCTCGAAGGGTTCTTCACCGACGACATTGAGTTCAAGCGCACCCCCAAGCTGGGCGTGGACGAGAAGGGCAACGGCGCCACCGCCTCCACCGCCAAGGCCTACAAGGTGCCCAAGAGCCTCATCACCTTCCTGGAGCTGGCCTTCGCCGTCTACTACTTCGGCGCGGTCGTCGTGGCCATCTACATCCGCAAGTGGGCCTCGGTGCCCTTCCTCTGGCTGTTCTTCAGCGGGTTCGCCTACATCAGCTTCATGTCCCTGGCCGACGTCAAGATCTTCCGCCGGCTGGCCATGGAGGAGCTCGAGGACGACGAGACCGAATCCACCCTCGTCCAGTAGCCCAAGCAATCCCACCCCTGACCGGAACCTGGGCCTCCCAGGTTCCGGTTCTGTACCGGGCCGGTTAGGCTGGATCATGGTCCGCACCCCGCCACGCTCCAGCGCCGTCGCCCTGCGCTACGCCCCCGAAGCCCCCTTCCGGGACCTGGCCCCGCGCCTGGTGGCCAAGGGGGAGGGGCTCCTGGCTGACCGCATCGTGGCCCTGGCCAGGCAGCACGGCATCCCCGTGGAGCGGGATCCCGACCTGCTGGCCGCCCTCGAACCCCTGCAGATGGACCAGGTCGTCCCCCCCGAACTGTTCCAGGCGGTGGCCATCATGCTGGCGGCCATCTACCGCGCCAACGCAGGAGTCGCGCCTTGATCGACCTCCACAGCCACTCCATCTTCTCGGACGGCACCGACACCCCCGAGGCCCTGGCTGACCTGGCGGACCGCGCGGGCCTGACGGCCCTGGCGCTCACCGACCACGACACCCTGGAGGGCCTGGGGCGGTTCCTGGCCTGCCAGCCCCGCACCGCCGCCCAACTGGTGCCGGGCATCGAGCTGAGCTGCCGCTTCCTGGGGCGGGTCCTCCATGTGCTCGGCCTGTTCATCGATCCCGGCAACCCCCGGTTCCGCGCGCGCATCGAGGACATGCGGGAGCGCCGGGTGGAACGCAACCGGTGCATGGTGGAACGGCTCCAGGAACTGGGCGTGGCCATCACCTGGGAGGAGGTGGCGGCCCTGGCCCCCACGGACGCCATCTCGCGCACCCACTTCGCCCGGGCCCTGGTGAGGCATGGCGCCGCGGGCAGCCCCCAGGACGCCTTCCGGCGCTACATCGGCGACGACGGCCCGGCCTTCGTGCCGTTGAAGGACCTGACGCCGCGGGACGCGGCCGCCTGGATCCGCGAAGCCGGCGGCGTGTCGGTGGTGGCCCACCCCGGCCGCTTCAGCCACCGCAGCTTCCGCTGGGAGGCGGCCATGGCCGACCTGAAGGCCCAGGGCCTCCAGGGCCTGGAGGCCCACTATCCCGACTACGGCCCCGCCGAGCACCAGTATTTCCTGGAACTGGCCCGGGTCCTGGGGATGGTGCCCAGCGGCGGCAGCGACTACCACGGCGGCCACAAGCCGGGACAGTACCTGGGCGTGGGAACCGGCTCCCTGCACGTGCCCGACGAGGTCCTGGACCGCCTCAAGGGCCTGCGCCCCGCGGAAACGGTATAGACTTGCCCTTGAGGTTCCCATGAGCAAGAAGATCCTGATCGTCGAGGATGACCCCATCAACGTGAAGTTCATGAAGGTCGTGCTGGTGCGCAAGGGGGGCTTCGAGGTGGTGGTGTCCGAGGACGTGGACGAGATCCTCGCCATCGTCCGCGCCGGGGACGTGTCGGCGGTCATCATGGACATCAGCCTGTCCCGCTCCATCCACCTGGGCAAGAAGGTCGACGGCATCTACATCACGCGCCTGCTCAAGGCAGATCCGGCCACCCGGGGGGTGCCGGTCATCCTCGCCACCGCCCATGCCATGACCGGCGACCGGGAGCGCTTCCTGGCCGAGACCGGCGCCGAGCACTACCTTTCCAAGCCCCTCCACGACCCCGACCATTTCCTGGCGGAAGTGAACAAGGTCTTCCCCGCATGAGGCCGCCCAAGGGCCTGGCGCCCCGGACCGGCGGGTACCGGCTTCTGGTGGAATACGACGGCTCCCGCTTCCAGGGCTGGCAGAAGCAGGGCCCCAAGCAGACTGCGCAGGGCGTGCGCACGGTGGCTGGCACCCTGGAGCGGGTGCTGCAGGAAGCCGGCCTCGCGGTGTCGTCCCTGGGCGGCTCCGGGCGCACCGACGCGGGCGTGCACGCCCTGGGGCAGGTGGCGCACCTGTACCTTGCCGGCGCCCATCCGAAGTGCTGGGAGCTCCAGCGCATCCTGGACGAGGGCCTGCCCGGGGACGTGGCCCTGAGGGCCGTGAACCCCTGCCCCGCGGGCTTCCACGCCCGCCACGACGCCACGGCCCGCACCTACCTGTACCAGCTCAGCCTTCGCCGCACCGCCTTCGCCAAGCCCTATGCGTGGTGGGTGAAGGGCGCCCTGGACATCCAGCGGCTGCGGGAGGCCTGGCTGGCCTTCCAGGGCAACCACGACATGGGCGCCTTTGCAGACCTGGCCAAGGGCGAGGATCCCCGCTGCCAGGTGCACGCCCTGGATTTCGCCCAGGACGGCGCCCTGGTGCTCCTGAGGGCCACCGCGGGCCACTTCCTCCACAAGCAGGTGCGCCGCATGGTGGGGGCCGCGGTGCTCTGCGGCCTGGGCCGGGAGCGGGTGGAGCGCATCCCCCGCGACCTGGGCGCGCCGACCCCCGAGGCGAACCTGTTCTGGGGGGCCGCCGCGGCCCCGTCCGCGGGCCTCTTCCTGGAGCACGTGCACTACCCCGGCGGCGCGGACCTGGGCCCGCTGCGGGCGGAGACCCGGGTGCCCTGAGCCCTTCCTGGCCGGCTGGGGAGGCGCCTATTTCACCGGAAGGGCGATGCCCTCGGCCTCCTTCTCCGGCTCCGCGTGCGCATGGGCGGCGGCCAGGGTCGCCGCGTAGCGGGGCGAGGCCAGGAAGCCGGGGCGCCAGGTCTCCAGGAAGGCGGGCACCTGTGGCTTGTCGGCGGCGGACGCGGCCTGGTAGCGGGTCACGAATTCACGCATGGCCTGCTGCATCCAGTGATAAATAACCAGTTGGATTTCACCGGTCAGGCGATCGCGCTTCAGGGCGGCCGCGTGCGCTGCGTCCTTGTGCCCCTTCTCCTGCCGCAGGCATGCGGTGGCGAGCTTTTCGGTGACGATCTTCTGGCGCATGTAGGCCGCCCCCAGGAAGACGAAGGCACGGTTGCGCATGAGGGCCACCTGGGCGCCTTCGAACGCATCCTTCCACGCCATGAACTCCCGGAAGTCCCCCCCCGGCCCCGGCGGGGTCACGACCTTCACGCCCCCGGGCGTGCAGAAGCTCGTCAGCCAGCCTTCGACGATCTTGTCGAAGTAGGGCGCCGCCAGCGTCGGTATCTGGTCGTAGTTGACGCCCGGGTCGTAGCCTGTGAAGACCCGGAGGTTGTAGGCGAAGAGGGTGTTGAAGAAATAGTCCGCCAGCAGTTCGGTGGGCATGAGGTTGCCCATCAGGTGGAGCCCGGCGAAGGGCGATTCGGATGAAGGGAGGTTGTAGGCCGCGTCCGTGCGGATCCGCTGGACCCGGTAGAAATGGAAGGGGTTGTCGACCCCGGCCCGCACATCCTTCTCCGACAGGGGCGCCAGGTCCCCGGCGGACCCGGACGGACCCTTCTCTTCCTTGATCTCCTCCACCAGGGGACCTCCGTCCAGGATGGTGATGGCCTTCGGGGCCATGATCACCAGTTCGGTCTTGGTGGACCGGCTGTATTCCGCCCGGTTGCTCCGGGCGAAGCGCGCAAGCCGTGGAAGACGCCCCACCTCCAAGCTGACGGAAATCGAGTTCCGCCCATGGGAGCCGCGCTCGAGATTGAACGACGCGGCCACGTCGCCCTGGCCGGCATAGGCTGAATCCACGTGGAACCGGACCACGGAATGGGCCGGCACCGTGAGGGTCGAGTCCCAGGGGACGACGGGGCCCTCGCCCTGGCCCTGGTTGATGGAAGCACCGAAGGTGGGCCCGGTTCCCGCGGTGGGGAACCGCAGCACCCACGCGTGTCCCGTCCGGTTGGCGATCTCCTGGCCCAGGGGTTCCCAGGCCGCATGGACCTGGGTCCCGGCCAGCAGGGCCAGGGCGGCCGCAAGCCTGAAGGGATGGTGTTCGAAAAGAAGTTGCATTGCCTGCCTCCTTGGCGTGCATTCCGGACGTCTCGCTGTCAAGGAAGCGCCGTTATGAATATTTGCTCATACCCCCAAAAGTCAAGGCGCTGGTTGGACGGTCCCCGGCATTCGGCCGCCGATTGAACAAATTCCAATATTTGTATGATAAAACACTTTTCATGGCACCACCGGCTCCCGAAAGAGGGGAGGAACCTAGGGGGTGAATGATTCATTTTGTGATTGCGACGAAATGATTGATAACCATTGATTCAACCCCGCCACCTCCAACCCGGAGCCACCCCATGAAGCCCCCCTCCCCGGACGAAGCGGGATCCATTCAACCCGAGAGGGCACCCCATTCCCGAGGGCCCCCTGGCCCACACCCCCCGTGTGCCCTCGGCACCGAACCCCTGGCCTTCCATTCACCATCCCGCAAGCCCCCATAGGAACCCGCATGACCTTTGATCCGAAGCAGCCATTGAGAATCCGTTGGTTCGTCCTGGCGCTCCTGGCCGCCGCCCCCGCCGCCCTCAGGGCGGACGCCGTGGACTATCTCCGCCATTCCGTCGCCCCCCGGTACCAGTTGGAGATGAACGAAACCCATTTCGCCGAGAAGAACATCCAGAAGGGGCGCGCCATCCTGGACCGGATCCTGGACGATCGATACGACTACCTGGGCGATGAGGCCACCTACGGCACCGACCTGGTGGCGGTGATGTGGGCCCTCTTCGACGCCGGCGTGGCCAAGGGCCAGGGGTACGAGCAGGGGAGCTTCGTCGTCGAGGACAGGGACTGGCGCCTGTTCGACTTCCTCCGGGGCAACGGGGGGGCCTACGCCCGGCACTCCAGCCACCTGAAGCGGGCCACCCGGCTCACCAACGCCGGCCACTACGGCATCGACATCCTGGGGTCCTACCAGGCCAGTGCGGCGGACTGGAAGCCCTATTCGAGCCTGAACCCCGCCTTCGTGCAGCAGAACATCCTCCCCGCCCGCAAGGGGACCATCCTCTTCGTCCCCATGCCCGCGGGCCGGGACATGCACCTGGCGACGAACCAGATCTTCATCAAGATGGAAGACCACGGGATCCGCACCTGGTACGGGTACGCCAACCACGCCTGGGATTTCATCACGGGAACCTGCCTGGGGCTGGGGGGCGGCTCCGGGGAGGCCCGGAAGGAGCGGGTCGACCCGCACCTCGCCCGGCGGTACAAGGCCATGATCGGCCGGGTTCCCGCCGCCTGGTTCACCGCGGACACCCCCATCGCCCATGAACTGGGGGTGAGGGCGATGATGCACGAAGCGGACCGCCTGGGGCGCGCGTTCCTGGCCGACCAGGGATTCCGGCAGGCCCACGCGGAGTTCACCGCGGCGGTGGACGCCAAGGGGTACGACCATCTGGCCATGCGCACCGGCGACGAGGTGATCTTCACCCAGGCCGAACTGCGCCAGGCCATCGCCGGCCCCGCCAACCCGGCCCTGGCCCATGCGTCCGCCAGCCCGGACGACTGGGAGCGTGACCTGCCCGAGGCCGCGGAATGGGAGCCCGAAGCCGCCGCCCCCGCCGGACCGCCGCCCGCCCCGGAGGCGCCCAAGGGCTTCCTGGCCACCGTGGGTTCCTGGATCTGGTAGGAGCCGCCCGTTGCGATGCAGTCGCAGCGCCCATTCCAGGCCACGTACGGTAAATTCGTAGGTTCACGCCTGGAGACCTGACCTTGGGCATCTTCGACATCATCGGCCCCGTCATGGTTGGCCCCAGCAGTTCCCACACGGCCGGAGCCGTGCGCATCGGGGCCTTCGCCCGCAAGCTCCTGGGGGAGGAGCCGGCCTCGGCCGTCATCGGCCTCCACGGCTCCTTCGCCGCCACGGGCGAGGGCCACGGCACACCCCTGGCGCTCCTGGCCGGGCTCCTGGGCATGGATCCCGACGACGAGGGGATCCCCGCCGCCCGGGAGATCGCCCTGGAGCGCGGCCTGGCGTTCCAGTTCGAGACCGTGGACCTGGGCGAGGTGCATCCCAACTCCGTGCGCCTCGACCTGGCCCAGGACGGCGCGGGGCTGACCGTCTCGGCCAGTTCCGTGGGCGGCGGGCGCATCCGGGTGTTCGACATCGACGGGTTCCAGGTGGACCTGGACGGGGTGTATCCCACCGTCCTCCTGGCCTACCCCGACCGGGCCGGGGCGGTGGCCATGGTCACCACCATCCTCTCCAACGCCGGCATGAACATCGCGACCATCAAGGCCCACCGGGCCTCCCGCGGGGGCCAGGCGCTCATGTCCGTGGAACTGGACCACACGCCCACCGCCGGCGTCCTCAATGCCCTGCGCCACCTTCCCCACATCGACCAGGTGCGGTTCGTGCCCCGCCTGGGGTTCGGAGGCTGAATGGCCAACACCGAAGGCACCCTCGCCTCCTACCGGGCCGAAGCCGAGGAACGCGGCGTCCCCCTCTCCCGGGTCTTCCTGGACGGGGAGTCCCGCCAGAGCGGAAAGTCTCCCGAGGCCCTGGCGGCCCTCATGCTCGAGCGCATGAACGTCATGCGCCAGGCGGTGGCCCGGGGCCTGGCCCGGCCCCAGCACTCCCGCAGCGGCCTCGTGCGCGGCGACGCGGCCCGCATGGAAGCCTGGATAGAGGGGGGCGGGTCCCTGCTGGGGCCGGCCTTCTCCCGCCTCGTGGCCGCGGCCCTTTCCGTGGCCGAGGTGAACGCCTGCATGGGCCGCATCGTGGCCGCCCCCACGGCCGGGGCCTGCGGCGTCCTCCCGGCGGCACTGTTCCGGGTGGCCGCCGAGAAGGGCTGCACGGACGAGGATCTGGTGCGGGCGTTCTTCACGGCCGGCGGCATCGGCCTCTGCATCGAGAAGCTGGCCTCCCTGAGCGGGGCCGAGGGGGGCTGCCAGGCCGAAGTGGGCTCGGCCTCGGCCATGGCCGCCGGCGCCCTGGTGGAGCTCATGGGCGGCACCCCCGCCCAGGTGGACCACGCCGTGGCCTTCGCCCTGGCCAACGTCATGGGGCTGATCTGCGACCCCGTGAAGGGCCTCGTGGAGGTGCCCTGCGTCAAGCGCAACGCCATGGGGGCGGTGAACGCCGCCGCCTGCGCCGAGATGGCCCTGGCGGGCATGGAAAGCGTTTTCTCCGCCGACGCGGTCATCGAGACCATGGGCAAGGTGGGGCGCCGGATTCCCGAGGAGTACCGGGAGACCGCCCGTGGCGGTCTGGCGGCGTTGCCGGTGCCGGTATGCGAAACTTGTAGACAAGGAAACTTCTGCTCCTAAAATGGCATATTAATTTCATACCTCATGGAGATACCCGAAATGGGCAACGAACAGCGAAGCACGGGCTGGGGGGCCTGACCGTGGGCCCCGAATCCTTTCCCCAGAACGTCGCCCTGCGGGACGGCGCGGTCGTTGAAATCCAACCTCTGAAGCCGGGCGACATGGAGGATCTCCACTCCTTCTACCGCAGCCTTCCGGCCGAGGACCGCCTGGTACTGAAGGACGACGTCACCACCCTGGAGTGGTCCAGGCGCTTCCGCCACCGGCTGGAGACCGGGGAGGTCATCTCCCTCGTCGCCCGGGACGGCCGCGCCATCGTCGGCGAAGGCACCCTCTACCGCACCTTCCACGGCTGGACGCGCCACGTGGGCGAGATCCGCATCGCCTGCCACACCGACTTCCGCCGCCGGGGCCTGGGCACCACCCTGGTCTCCACCCTGGTCAAGCTCGCCACCGACCTGGGCATCGAGAAGATCATCGTCCAGGTGGTCGCCGACCAGCTGGGGGCCCGCAGGACCTTCGAGAAGCTGGGCTTCCACAAGGACGCCGTGCTCCCCCACCACGTCATGGACCTCACCGGCGCCAAGCACGACCTGATCCTCATGGCCAACGACATCCCCCTCATCTGGGCGGCCATGGAGAGCATGAACCTCGAGGTGCCCGTCTAGTTTGGGTCGATTGGATTAGCGACACCATTTCGCCCAAATGGAATGTTGAGAAATATTCGAGTAAAGAACACATACGCCGAGCACGCCGAGGCGC
>MTLE01000460.1_pt1 | contig 36472 bp, 40 predicted proteins | sample 1982461 | NCBI WGS metagenome assembly MTLE01 (sample SAMN05712605, study PRJNA340218) | biofilm metagenome | isolation source: sample SPL anode biofilm adapted to -200 mV | place: USA | collected 2012-02-03
GTTCGAGTCGGATCACCCCGACTAGATAAAAAAACGGTAAAACCCGTTTGAAGATTAGAACGCTCTCAAGGCAATGCTTTGAGAGCGTTTTTCTTTTTATCGACGTTTTGGAATGCTCGCTAAAAACCGTAGAAAATCGCTAATTTTGAACTATTGTTGAACCAGCTTGTACCAATAAGCCTTTTTTTGGATCATGAAAAAGTGTGCTATTCGGTTAGTATATAACAGGCATAATCGCCTAACCAAGGATGGGGTTGCTGCCATTCATGTAGATGTGAACCGCAGTGGCGTTGGAGCCTTTAGGAAATTCATCAACACTGGTGTTTCAGTGGAGCCTTCTTTATGGGATGAAAAGAATAGCTGCATTAGCAAAAAACACCCTAACTCTATTCATCTTAACAAGATTGTTCGTGATTTTATATCAGGAATAGAGGATTATGAGTATAGCCTTATGGCACAGGGAAAAGTAATGACCGAAGAATTACTGGATAATTTTCTTGAAAGTAAGGGGAAGCAGATGGCCAGTTTTACTGAGTTTTTTCAGAGAGAGATTGATCCTTTGCTGAAGAGGGGAACTCGTAAGGAGCATACCTATACCTTGCACTTGCTTTCTGAATTCCGACCAAATCTACTTTTTTCTGATATTAACTTGACATTTATTCAGGAGTTTGATAGATTCTTGCGAACGACAAAAGGGTTGAGCCAGAATACCGTTTATAAGCATCACCAGCACATCAACAGATTTATTCGGTTGGCGGACCAGAAAGAACTCTACAGTGGCAAAAATCCATATACCCATTTTAAGGTAAAAAAGGAGTTGAGTAATAGAATCAACCTCAGTTTGTCTGAACTACAGCGGTTGGAAGGGTTAACCATTGGTGTGAGTTATCCGGAATTGATACTGATCAGGGATATGTTTCTTTTCAGTTGCTATACTGGTTTGCGATTCTCGGATGTGGATACCTTGGAATACTCACACCTGGTGGATAGTAATGATGGCCTTTGTATTGTTAAAAAGATGGAGAAGGTTCCTAAACCAGTAACTCTTCCTCTTACTTTGCTTTTTGAAGGGAAGCCCTTCTTAATTCTTCAAAAGTATTTGAAGGAAGGGAAGGGAAAGGTATTTCCTTCCGTTTCCAATCAACACGCGAATAGGAGTCTTAAGATATTGGCAGGAATGGCTAATGTTGACATGCGGTTAACCTTCCATATATCAAGGCACACCTTCGGCTCAATGCTGGCTGAGATAACTCAAAATCCATACTTAATTATGGATTTGATGGGGCATGGGGATATAAAGACTAGTATGATATATATCCATAGAAGTCAGGAGAGAATCAATAAGCAATTAAGAAAGGTAAATTGGAGCATTTTATGAGCATAAATAAAATGATAATAGAGAAAGGTTATTCTGGTTGCTTTTCTTTTAAATTACTGGATTGCTGGTGCTGTCCGCGAATAAATGCTGTAACAAGTCCTGTTAATCCGCCAATTCCAATAATACCTCCAGTCCAGTCGTGACCCTCAATAATGCAGTACGCAGCACTAATAATAGTAATGATTCCCAGAATAAATGCAAAATACTGCCCACGGTTACTCTGTCGCATTTGTCCCGTTATTACAAACTTCTCCATTTCAATTCTATGTCTAAGTTGCATTTCGGTCATTTGCATAATTCTTTCGGCTCCATTGGGTATAATGCTAGAATATGCTGCTAAAATATCTGGTGAAGGTAATGGTCCTGAATGACGGTGCATTGTAACCACTGTCTTCACTTTCCTAATAATTTTATTTTTTTTCTCCTCTGAAATTCCTTTAAATATCTCCGGGTCACTTTCTTCCAATGTCTTTTCTATTTGAGATATGTCCTCTACCTCAATAGCATCATCACTAGGAATTTCGGAATCAGTATATTCTTTTTCTTCCATTTTTTATTCTGCAATTAATACTTCATCTTTGTTTTTTATGTGTTCAATCACGGCAGATATGTCTTGACCAATCATTCTGAAATCATTTTCTAAAGCTTTATTGTCTGCCTCAATTTCTGATTTAGACACGTTAAATCTATAGAAATTACCATTTAAACTGATTACGGTTGCTGCTCCTGATAAAAATGTAGGAGTCGAGAATAAAAAATCAGTTACAAATTTTTTTTTCGTTTCCATTTTGTGTCCTGTGTCTTTGTATTTACTATTACGAGAACAGTTAATTTTGGTTTTTGTTGTGAAGTTAGTAAAATCTTAAATATAGTGAGCAAAGAACTTTGAGGTTAAGATTACACTTTTATTTAGAATTTATTGTAGTCACACTTGCTACTATATTGTGTTCTTTTTTCCCTTTCCCTTTTTTGAATCTTCTTTAAGCATCTTCTTATAGCCTTGCTTTAATTCCTTCTTAATGTCTGGAAGTTGTCTCTCTTGCTCAAGATTTTCAGGATTTTTCCCTACGTTTCTCTGAACAATTCCTCTAACTTCCCTGCCAACTTCATAATGCGTTTTTTCTAAGTTGTTTTGTCCTTTTATTTGCTGGTTTTTAATACGTTCTTCAGTTTGCGTTACTCTGAATAGATTGGCGGCAAGTTCAGTTCGCCCCATAAAGTCAGCAAGATTCCCTTTGTCTCCGATCTTTCTTTTCTGTTTTAACTGCCATGAGGCCATGTTGTATAAACCTCTGTAACCTGCATCTTGAAACGCAGCGAAATTATTTATACCAGCCCTGTTAGCGATAGACGATAATGATTTATTACCTTCCGTAAGCTCCTCTCTAATTAAAAGTCTATCTAAGTCATTGGGGTCTTGAAGATATAATTCAAACTTTCTTGTTTGTTGTGCAAAATAAGCTTGGGCAAGGGCTACCTCTTCTTTTTTTGGGTCACCGTTCATAACAGTGATATAGCAAGCAAATCTTGTCAGTTTAAAGTCTTGAATAAGTTCATTGTTGAATTCTCTCATTTGGGGAATGATATTCTCAAAATGAGGAATTGTTAAAGAAACAAATGCTTTTGTGGCCCGGTCAAGTACTTTTTGGAACGATTTCATATCCTTGTATCCAAGCATTCTCATTAAATCGCTTGCCCACCAGTATGTTATTCCATTCTCATGTTTGAAATCCTCAAAACTAAGATTGTGGTCGTTAATGCTTTGAATGTCAGCCATTGCATTTGTTTTTGGTTACAAAAGTAATTAATATGATAATATTTTCTTTTCAGCAAGGACTTTATCCTAAAATTTGTGGTTACTATTTTATCCTGCATCCACTATTTTATCACTTGAATTACTAGCTTGTCTATTTCTTTAAGTTCTAAAGAAAGTTGCTCTTTAATTTGTAACCGAATTATTCCCAATTGCCTTCCCTCAATGCGATGATCAGGACTAATGCTTCTAAGGAATATTGCGGTTTTGTTGTGTGCTTTTTTGCTTAATTCAGCAAGTTGGCAATGAATTGTATCATTCTTGTCAAATGCCGGGTAGTAAATATCAAGAATTTTCTTGTGAACATCTCTTGCACCAAATAAACCTCTTGACTGAAAATCTTTCATCATTAGGTTTGGCGTGGATGAATTAAGAATTGCAGTTAAATAATATGCTTCGTCTTCTGATTCAGTTGAAAACCAATATGTTTTGTGATCGGCAATAAATTCGAGATCAAAATCCCTTCTTTTTATTACTGCTGCATTTGCATCTTTTGCGGATGCACTGTAAAGTACAAGATAAGGTGCGTTTAAATCTTGATCTGAAAGCCCCCTTTGAAAATCAATGCGATCATTGCTTGTCATTGATTTTGATTTTTCAGTTTTACTTAAGTCCCAGATTCTTTCAACAGTTGAAAACCACTTTGCAGCATCTCTGTAGCCATTTTCGATAAGTTCTTTTGAAGAAAGAACTTTAATTTCCTTTTTCTGGAGGCTATTCAGTTCTATATTAATAGGAAGGGTAACAAGAGCTGGTCGATACAGGGAAAATGGCAGAATGCTTTTTGAAAGGGCTGTTATGAAAATAAAATTACTTTCAATTTTTCCAGAATTGGTTATCCCTTTCCAAGGTTTTTTCGCATCTGTTTGAATGTCGTCCGACGTCTTTATGTTTATTATTCTTTCCTCCCAATCAAATGGAACTGCCTGTGTGAGCTGTATGAAATAAAATGTTCTAGGAACTAATGTTGCGCCTTGTTTAAACTTGCTTTTGTATGGATTCGTTTTGTTTTGAGTTTTTGTTTTTCTAATGGAGAAGGCAGACGATTTTCCTTGTTTGATATAAAACCATTGGTTATGAACTTCTGTTAATTTAGGCATAGCAATCTCCAAGTTGCAATTATGGGATGGAAGTTTCCCTTTAAAAGAAATACCGTTTATACCTGATGCGGGTAATGCCTTGTTTACTTGAGTTTTTTTAACAAAAAAGACTCCACTTGGTATTCTAAATAGTGGAGAAACACCATCTAAATCCCATATTTGTGTGATTTTAAACCCCTTGGTTTTTCCACTTCGGGTATTATCATGATGATCCGCGCTAAAGAAACTTCTGGGCAGAACAAAAGCTAAGGCCCCACTTTCTTTAAGAAAATAACTACTACAATAGCTCATAAAGATTGCAGCTATTTCAAGATGTGGAAAATTTGCAACCTTGTCTGGCTTTACTCTATAGTTTATAGCTAGGCTATTTAAGAGATTCTGATACTCTTCGTTTTTTATAGAACTGTATGTAAACCAAGGCGGGTTCCCTATTACATAATTAAAAGATTTGTTTAAAAAGTAAGGCTTATAAAGGTTTTGTATTATGAACTTCCAAATACTATCTCTACCAGTTTCTTTAACAAGTTTGAAAGATTCATATATTTTGTAGAAACTATCTATTAATTGAGGGCTTAACCCACCCTTCCTATATCTTCTATTAAGGTTGTTCTCAAAGGTTTCTTTGGTTTCTTTTTTCTTATGCGTAGATTGCTCAGCCAAATATTCGCACACTTCTAATGCTTCATCAAATAGATGAACATCTTCGAAAACCTTGGTGTTTAACCAAAGTTTTGCTTTATCAATGTGCATTATAAACTCACCTCCAAAAAGATTCTTAACACCTTCTGGTGCGAGAAGAGTGTTTGCCAAGATGATGTTGATGTGAATAGGTACTTTGGCATTGGTGATTTCTTTGCCTAACGCCAAAAGCATAGTTGTTTTTGAAATCTGCACACTTAAAGGGTGGATGTCAATTCCGTAGATATTATTGCTTATTTCATCAACAGTAATATCTGGATGTAAATTTCTGATTCGATGAATAGCAGCCCGAAGGAATGACCCGCTTCCACATGCAGGATCCAGTATCTTTTCCCCTACATGAAAATCGAATTCATTTACAACCCTTTCACACAACCAATCTGGTGTGTAATACTCACCAAGCGAATGTCTTGTATCAAGGTCAATTAATTCTTGATAAACTCCTTTTAGGATGTCTTCGTCTACTTTTTCAAAATCGTAGGCTGAGATTTCTTGCGCGATAAGGCGGAATACTTTTTTTAACCCTCGAAAATTACGATCGCTTCCAATCCAGTGAAAAAAATCGTTGTCGACAAAATTTTGGATATTATATCTGTAAAAGATGTCCCCGTTAATTATCTGTCTTAATTCTTCCTCCTCAATGTAATCATCGTTGCTTACTACTGAGTATGCAAGCATTTTAGCGAAAAGACTAAGGTAGGTATGTATTAGAAAGTTGTTTTCGCTTGCATCGAATGAGCCATAGGCAATTGAAAGAAACTTTTTCCACTGTTCATAGGCCACCTGCACTTCTCCGTATTTTTTTACTTCGTTAAAATGCTTTGATAGTTCCAGAAACGATTCAATAAATACATTGCTTTGATAGCCAAATGATTCTTCAATTCGCTTTAAACTTGCTTTTTGCTTTTGCTCTTTGAACAGAAAACGATCTATCCAGTAATAAAAATCATCTGAGTTTTGCTCTGTTAGTGTAAAAGAGGCACTTGTGATTTCATTAAGTATTAATTCGTCTTCATGAAGTTGCTCGAGTTTGTCAAGTTGTGTTACTTCAGGTGCAAAAACTTTCCAAGTAATGAGATCGGATGCAATTAGTGTGAAATTATAACCTTTACCTGAATTTACACTACCCAATAAATAGCCTGCTAATTGCTCTTTTGCGTGTATTAATGTAGTCTTTAGGTCATTTTCAAATTCTATAATAATATTGTTGTAGAGTGTGTCAGCACTTCCTCTATGGAGTTTATCTTTTCTTGGAATATTTAAAACGGTTGTTTCTGAACCAGCGGTTATTTTGTCGATAATGCGTTCAATTTCCTTGTCACCTGAATATAAACGATTTATTAAGTCTTTGAAGGCTTCTTTTTTGGGCAATTCTTTATTTGCAGACTTAACTCTTACTCTGTAGTTGTTTATTATATCAACTCTTTCGTCTTTCATTTTTTTGACTTTGGATTGGTCATTAGATGGACATCAGATCGTCCACGCAAATGCATTAGTAACACTTATAAGTACACCTATCAGTGATAAGTTAATCGACATAATGTAGTTTAAATCCTCTTTTTAGATGCATTCCAAGTTCAAAAAAGTGCGAATAAGTGCGATTTTTGTGTGAAGAATGCAGTTGAAAAGCACTCAACTCGAACTGAGGGAGTATGTGAGTGTATGTAATTAATTGGTTTTTGCTTGTTTTTACCTCTTTCCCATCAGCAGCTGAATCACCCTTTCCTTCTCCTCCAGCAGCTTTTCCTTCTCCACAAGGAGCCTGTCTTTTTCTGTGAGGAGCTGCTTGAGCATTTTTACCTTTTCGCTATCTTCGTCCACCCCTGCGGTGTCCTTTTTTGGCTGCGAATCCCCCGAAAAAAAATTTCCATCCCCGGCTACGGCCACGCTTCGATCTCCCTCTGCATGTGCTTTTTGGCCAGTCTTGTCTTCTTCCTCAAAAAAATAGGTTGCGGGTACTCCTAGCGTATCTGCTAATTTTACTAGGTGCTTTGTTTCTATACTCCCCCTTTTAAAGCACTTATACATATTTGCCTCGCTCATATCTATGAGTGAGGCAATATCCTTAAGTGAATACCCTCTCTTATTTGCAATAGATTTAACTTTGTCAACCCACATAAAGTCAGGTTAATAGAAAAATACTATAAAATTATAACTGTTATATTTGCGAGTAACTATCATATAGTTTATATTTGTCCTACCTAACATGCTAAAAAATGACAGTTAAAAACAAAAAACAGCAACTCTCCATTCCCGAACTCGACGCCTTCCTCGCCACTGGCGTTGCCTTGGAGGAGGAGGTGGCAACGCTGGCGGCCAAGCTGGCCATCACCGCCCGGAGGCGGAAAAGGCACCTCCGTTGGAGGAGGCTTCTTGGGTTCGTAACACGAAGATAGTATTAAAAAGACTACTAGTCAACTTTTAGCAAAAAAAATGCAGGGAGTATGAAGCAGACAAAGGCAGAAATCAATGAGCTAAAGCGCACTGCGGCGGATGCCATTGGCCGCATAGCCAAGGAGCTGGGAAAGCACCGCGATGCGCCTGGCGATGAGCAGCGCTACCGGGCGGTGCTGGAGGCGTGGGGGCAGGTGAGCCACCTACCGCTCACGCGCAGCTGGCTCCAGATGGAGATTGCCCGCTACCTTGACTTTGAGAGCAGGGAATCGGTTTGGCGCATTATCAAGAGCTACCAGCTCATTCAGAACGGGGAGCCGGATCGCAAGAGCATGGGTGGCTACTACCGCACATGGCAGCGGATACTGGATGGTGAAACGAAAGGCAAGCCTACCCCTAATGCTTAAACACTATAGAACCCATGAGTCAATGCAAGAGTTTACAGGAGGCTTCAACCTTCGGTGGAAGGCAAAATGGGAGAAGATGGTTTTACGCTTTGAGGTTTTCTTTTAGCTATGGCCTTTCCCGTGTTTGGCGACGCTTTCTTCTTCCGCTGCTCTGGTTCTTTATTGATCCGTTGGGTACTTCCATCTTTCTTTTTCTGCTCTATGCGGGGGAACGGCGTAATGTTGCCAAGTCCAGCAGCAGCAATAATCCATATCGTTCGAACAACTCCCCAGCCAAAGGTGCCGATGAGGAACCATCTATAGGAGGCGTTTGTCCAGTAGCAAATGGCTACAGTAAGACTAAGGTATATAAACGAATAAACCGCTGTTAGCATGAATGTTATTTCCTCATATTCTTCCTGCGTTTTGGTTGCCTTGTCAGGGAACATCCGCTCAACTATATCGGTTGCGGCAAACGAAATGGCAACGTTGATGAAGTACCAGGCAATGGATAGTGAAAAGCAGAGCATGATGAGAAAGTGGAATCGGATATCGGAGAGAAGTGCTTGGCTATTGAAGGGAATAATGCTGGGTTTAAAAAGGTAGGTGGCAATGAAGAATAGAGGGAATACGCACGCTATGGTAATAATTCCACTTCTGAAGGATACGTGAAGGTCTTTAAAGTCGCTGATGTAGGACATACCTGTCTGGATTTAAGGGTTGGATACCATAAATCTAGACAAAAATCCCGAAACAAAGCACGATGCTGCCCCACCGAATGGGGCTTCGGGAGCCAAATCTTTAAGCCGTTTATGCTATGAGGATCAAGAGAATTGCAGGTAGCCGGCGCGAAATCAACCGCCGCTACCACCTGCACCGGCAGCTGAGGAGCCACGGAATGGCCGTGAACGTTAGGCAGCGCACCATAGTGGCCAATACTCCGCCATCGGGGCGGGTGGGTCGGTGGTGCAGCGAGCTGGAGCAGTACGAATACCACATACAGCTAACCATGCCAATACCAAGCCAGCTATGACAAAGGGAGTATTCCTATCGGAGGAGGAGGTGCTTGACCTCTTTAGCCGCCTCGACAGGCTTGAATCGCTCCTTAAGGAGCGGGTAAAGGAGCCAGTGGCTGCTGACCGGCCAACGCTGGTCAACCGGCTAACGGCCGCCTACTACATCTCCACTGGTCGGCTGCCAGACGACATCGACAACCCACCCCGAAGGGGCTTAACCCGCTTTGACGAGCTGGTCAACAGCGGCGACATTACCTGCATTCCCTCGGGAACAAGGAAGAAACTCTTTCGGGTAGCCGACCTCGACCGGTTCATCTACCGCCACAGCGAGCAGCAGATTCATTAACCACTAATACTTAACAGAATGAAAAAAGTAAAGTTTATCGCAGGAACTAGGGTTGACGAACTTGAGACCAAGGTCAACGAGTTTATTGAGGTTGAAAATGTGGACATCCATAACCTGGAGCTCTCCTCGGTATTTGAGGAGCCGCAGAAGGAGGGTGACCCGGTTGGCGTGCTCATCATTTGCGCGGTAACCTACAGCCCCATCTAGCAGCTCCGCGGGTTGGACTAGAGGTAGGTCGGCTGGCCATGCTGCTTTTTGCAGTAAAGTTTTAGCAGCGCATTAGCCAGCAGGTGGGGGTTCGAATCCCCTGCCCGCAACACGGGTGAACGTGGAACCGGGGCTGCCCGTAGCAAGGTCATGCTCAGAATGCAGCCCCGATCCTGTTCCTTCACTACATCTCTCAAACTATGAAAAATGGTATGGGCAACAGCATATACCTGCAGCTAGTACAAAAAAGCGCATTCACGGTATGCCGGAATGCGCAAGGGTGTCCCTGAAATGTAACCCATTAATTCTTTGTAAAATACGGTTTGCTCCTCCGGTATTTTACACGGCTACAATGGTAGCCAAAGCAATATGGTAAATGCTTCAACTACAAAGGTATGGAATTAAATGTTTCAACGCCAGTTTTTTTCTCACTTTCCTCAGCTACTGGCAGCACGTTAGTCAAAAATCCATTCATCGCCCCACGACAGTTTCACAGCATTATGGCTCGCTACGATAGCTACGCGCACACCTTGAATGGGCTGGTACGCGAGCTTCGGCGCGAGGGCCAACGGCGGCAAACGCTGAAGAGTGGCCATAGGGCCCTGTTTCAGGATATCGTGAACCAAATTAAGGGGCAGATGGAGCGTCACAGAAGGCTGTTTGCCGATACGCCCCACTTTTTGCAGCTAAACCCGCTCCGGCCCTATGTGCTTACCACCAATAGGGCGGAGATTAAGCGGAGAACCGGTAAGGATGGATCCACCGCCTGGCGCAACCTGGAGCGGCTCCAGGAGGCGGGGGTTATCGTGATGAAGGTAAACCACGGTACCCGGGCCAACTTTGAGATTCATATCAACCCGGTTTTCCTGTTGATAAGTGACTACGCCGCCGAAACTGACGCCCCCTTCGATTTCTTGCAGCTCACCACGGAAAATCAAGCCTCGCCCGCTGACTTACGTGCAAAATGCACGCCATTTGAAAAGAGCAAGAACCCTTCAAACAATGAAATAATCGATGTTGACAACGCCAACTTGAAAGGAATTGCCCATCCGGGCAATGGTGTTACATCGCTTACGCGAACAGACAGGAACACTGACAGGAACACGGGTGAACATGGAACCGCAGGCGACGATGTGCAAGGGCATTCGTCAAAAGTTCAGGCTGGAACGGCAGAAAAGGAGCAGGTTCCGGCGGCCCCGGCGCCCACGAACGAGGAGCGGATTGCTCATGTGCGCCGACTTTACGCAACTTGGCTGGTGCAGTACATGCAGCATGTGCTGTTTCCCAACCATCGGCACTACAAGGCCGCCATCGCCAGCGCAACGGAGTACGCCGAGGTTTACTTCACCAGCTGCCGCACGAGCCAGGAGTTTAGCCACCGGCAGGCCATGCTGATGTGGCGCGTGGATGCCGCGGCTCGGTGGGCCAGAAGAGCCAGCTTCAGCTTTGCCAACATCTTTTTGCCCACCTACCTCGACCTGAACAACCGAACGAGCGGCTTTGTGAACACGGAGAAGTGGTGGAAGGCGCACCTGGCCAAAAAGGCCAAGGAGGAGAAGCAGCGGCGGTATAAGAGCGATACCCGAAAACTGAGCGATACCATTAATCGGCTCGACTCCACCTACCTCAGGGGGAGCCTGAGCCAAACGGTAAAGGAGTTCCTCCTGGCAGAGCAGTACGTGCAGAAGGTGATACCCCACCTGCTACCGGAGTTCTACGAGCGAACGAAGTACATTCGCTACGACTGGTATTCACAGGCAAAAACAGCATAGCATGGCAAATTTTGGACCATCGGTAAGCCGCTATAAGATGGTGGTTTACCTTAAGAACGGAGACCGGAAGGTATACTACTCCTTGCTCAAGGAGGAGCAGAAGAATTCACCAGACAAGGTGGTTAGCAACATGGTCCGGCGGCTGCTCTTTGGGCTGCACCACGGAAAGTACCAAACGGCCATGCTCTACGATACCCGCAACCCCAACGAGGCCTTCCAGAAGTGGAGCCTTGGTCACCGGGAATACTAACCCTAAACCATAACCTATGAATCTTGAAAAGCCACGGTCGATGAGCAAGCATGAGCTCTACGACCTCTACTACCCCGGTAGGGGGAAGAAGGGAGTTAACCACTTCTTCAAAAAGCAGATTTACGCCTCCCCCGAGCTGATGGAAAAGCTCGAGCGAACAGGCTTCACGAAAACCTGCAAGTGGCTTTCCATTGTTCAGGTCAGCCTGATATTCGACCATTTAACACCACCTATAAAAGTTAGCCAAGATGAAGTACTTTCACGTTGACAGTAGCACCACGGTTGAGCAGCTGAAGGCTCAGTACCGGGAGCAGAGCAAGCGGCTGCACCCCGATAGGGGCGGCAAGCAGGAGGAGTTTGTTGCGATGACGGAGGAGTTTAAGGAGGCCCTGCGCTTCGTTTCCACCAAGTCCGCTTCCCCGGATGAGCAGCTCTCCGCCTTTTACCTGCTTCGAAAAATAACCCGGTATGCCAGGCTCGTTCGGAGCAATCCTATGGTCTCGCTTGGGATTTTGGCAGTTGGAGGCATTCTCCTGGCCAACGGATCTACGCTTGGCGAGGTGGAAAGTTTCATAAGCAAAGCCGTAGACAGTCATGAAAAGGAGTGAGCACTACCAACTGTCGCGCCGCCAGAAGCGCGCGTTCGTTGTCCCCAGCCGGGAGAATGAGGTAAGAATTATAGACTATGTGGATCGGCTGGCTATTACATTAAGCCAGAAATTCCCCAAACAAATTTCCTACAGGGAGGCATACAAGCAGATATACACCGCCTTCATGAAGGATGGAAAGCCGGAGGATGCCAAGAAGGAGGCCACCACGTTACTTAGGAACTGCCAATTGAACAGCTTGAAGGGATGGCATCGGAAGCTCTGGTTCCGCATTGTATTCCGGTGGCTAACCATCAAGCAGTATGTAAAGAAGCAAGAGTTTGTATAACCAAAACACCACGCTATGAGCCTTAGAAAAGCAACCACCGCATTTGACGAAACCATCCGGGTTGGAGGAATTGGGCTAGCCCTATTCTTCATGCTGCAGTACCTCGTTTTTGTCAACACCAAAAGCCTTTACTACCTCAATGGGGGTGAGGGAACCGTGAGCCTCTACTTCTCCATTATAGGAAGCCTAGCCTACAGCACCACTACCATTGTTGTTATGCGCCGACCCGGACATAAAGCATTTAAGGTTATTCTTCCAGTCTTTGATTCCATGCTCGTTTTTTGTGGGTATAACATGCACCTGTTCGATGCTGGCTCTGACCTATCCAGCAACCCCATGCGTTTGCTTCTAAGCGTTTTCATTTCCCTGTTTACCGGCATCATCACCTTTGGGCTGGGGATGCTCAACTTCGAGGAGCGCAGCGCGCTGGCTGAGGAGGGTGAATCAGAACGAATCACCTCAGAGTTGCAGGCTCAGGTGGCTGAATCAAATCGAATCAGGGTTGATTTGCAGTCGAAGCTGAGTGAATCAACCCGAATCAATGCGGAGCTAAATCGAATTGCGGAGGAAACAAGGAAGGAACTCAGAGAAACGGTAGCCATTGCCGAGAAGCTGCTGCCGAATCACATTCGATACGAGGCGTGGATGGCTAAAAAGAAAAGCGTAACGAACAGGAATGGCTACGAATCAGCGGTGAATCAAATGGCCGAAACGCTGAGGGGAGGTGAAACGGTAACGTTACATGCCTACAGGAAGTTGGTTAAGGTGAATCATTAAATGAAGGTGAATGAAGTTAAAGTTAGGAAGCATATATTCTGGGGCTATTGACGCCTTTGCCTATGCCGCCATGAAAACTGGAATAGAGGTAGCATGGCATATAGAGAAGGAGCAACAGGCACATCGATACCTTCATAAGAACTATCCAAATTCAAAAGTATATGATTATGACGAATACTGTGGCAAGCGAAATCTTGAGTGGGTCAACATCATTGCCGGAGGCGACCCTTGCCAACCCCACTCCAATTCCGGGAAGCGGCTTGGCACGGCAGATGACCGTTACCGCTGGCCGGAAATGTTTAGAATCATTTCCGAACTCAGGCCCGATTGGGTTATTAACGAAAATGTTGCTGGGACAGTCAGCAACTTGGTACTCGACAAAAAGATTGCTGACTTGGAAAGTATTGGCTACACCTGGGGGGCATATGATATACCGGCTGTTGCCATCAATGCCGATCACCTCCGACACCGAATCTTTCTCGTTGCTACCAACACCCATGTACAAGGATGGCGAGAGCCACTACATTTTAACGCTGAAAACATCTTTGAACAGGGTGGACAGGAATATTCATTGGGGGCACAAGGCAATGCTTTTTTACGGTTTGAGCAAAGCCAAGGTGAATCCCCACTTCTCCCTTTGGATGATGGGGTATCCGATCACATTTTTAGACTTGGAGCCGCAGGGAACTCAATTGTATCTCCAATTCCTTTAATACTATTAACCTCAATAAAAACGATATATGAAAACACAAAAAGAAGGTTATAGACAACGCTGTTTAAAACAGCTTCAAAATTGGGTTGATGGAAAATCAATTCATAATAGTATAGATGACGAGTGTTGCCCTGATTTTTCATGTTGTAGTAATGTTCCCGAAACCCCAGTTGAAATGAGGAGATTATATCAAACTGATTACATTCAAAAAAAGATGGGAGATTCATGAATGTTTATGTTATTCATTTTTGGCAAATGTTTTTTAATACAACGACAATGAACTAAACTTCAGAAAAACAAGCGCAACGCGCTTTTCTCGTTGGCGATAAAATTGCATGGTCAGCAATTATTAATGGAAAGGTTACACGACTGAAAGGTGATATTTCTTCAATAGAGGGAGAAACAATGTGTTGCATTGGCAAATGTGTAGCAACGGGGAATTGGTGGCGTGACTACGTTTCAATTCACGGCAATAGTGTGGTCCGGTTGTAGCATCATTCCTCAAACCATTTGTAATTATGGATAGACGTAAGATAATCGAACAGGCAGAGGCTGTTTGTTGTAACAACAAAAGTGAATGAAGTTAAAGTTAGGAAGCATATATTCTGGGGCTATTGACGCCTTTGCCTATGCCGCCATGAAAACGGGAATAGAGGTGGCATGGCACGTAGAGAAGGAGCAACAGGCACATCAATACCTTATCTTGCTTAGTAGTCTTGTTCGCTGATTAGCTTATCCCAAATGGGTTTATTGGTATCAACAATTTTGTCAAGTTGATCTTTTAATAGCAAGGAGGCTTTTTTGGTAACATCTGCAATTCCATATCCTTGATTTGATCTACTAACAACAACTGATACAGTATCTGTAGTAGACCCTTCTGTAATGAGAAATGAAGAAATTGCAACGAGCGGTGTGAAAAGTCTAATTTCAAATGAATCTCCCAAAATGCGTTTGTAACGACAAAGCAATAAACTTTTGTTTGTAATTATAATTGCATCTGGTTTGGGGTTGTTCTGAACGAAAATTAATTTGATGGTTTCTCCTTTTAGTAAACTCTTGAAGTAGTTGTAGTATTTCAGCACATGCTTGTGTCCTCTTTCCTCGTTCTGGGAGAGAATAAGTTCAAGGTTTTCCATTATATAGTAGTGTTAAAGTTTCACCTGAAACAAATTTAATGTTTTTTTATTTTATAGTTAGATGTCAGCAAACTATTCCCATCGTTAGCACACATTAAGGAAAGAAACCTCCATTAACCAATAGAAACCATACGGAAACCCCAATATCCTTTTTACCTGAATCTACCTTGCATTGCTTTTTAATGCACGATGGACAGAAAAAAAGGACTAATACTGCTAGGGGTTGGGGTGGCCGCAATTGCATTTCTTGCGAAAAAATTTACCTCTCTCAAAAATCTTGGGGACTTAATCACCATTACACCAAGCCTCGATGGAAAGCCATCGCTCAAGGGCGGCATCCTGGGCAAGTTGGTAGTGCCAATTGGTGTTGCCTTTGCCAACCGTTCTGATGCGGAGGCGACTATCCAAATTCAATCCGTTAAGCTGCGGTATAATGGCAGGGAGGTTGGCGACATACAGCCCAACGAAAAGGTGGTAACCATAAAGAAGTATACCACCACGCCTCTTAAGGGGCTAAAGTTTGAGATTCCCATAGCTAACCTGCTTTCTACCGGAATTGCAAAAGACTTATTTCTTAAACCTAACGGACCGTCGGATGTGGTAAAGGGCATGACCGTTCTCATCAGCGTTCAGGCGAATGGGGTGCCGGTCAACATGGAAAAAGGGCTATCCGGTGTTAGCGGGCTTGGCCTTACTGCTGCATCCGAAAGGGTAATTCGCCCGAAGACCGAGTATCTTCACCTCATACCACCAGCCTCCAATCTGAACCGCAATGACTTTATTCTGAACAGAAACGGCTCGGTGGAGGATACCGTTCACTACATGATTGAGAAGGTGAACCAGACCAAGAGCGACACGGCACGTCTGGCACAATCCCTTAAGGGAAAGACAGTGGACGAAACGCTGCGCAACATTTGGAACTTTGTGTACAAGTATATCGCCTATGAGCCGGACAGTGCCTTTACAGAACAAATACGAAGGCCGTTAAGAACTTTGCACGACCAAAAGGGCGACTGCGATTGCTACTCGGTTCTGGTGGCCAGTATGCTAAAAAACCTGAACATTCGGTATACCTTCCGAATAACAGCCTACTACAATAGGCCATACTTCCAGCATGTATATGTTATCGTACCCAAGCCAGGCGGTGGCTACTATACCGTTGACCCGGTGGTGGACAGGTACAACTATGAAAAACCATTTACTAACGCTAAAGACTTTCCCGGATAATGGACGGAATGCCTATTCAATACCTTGATGGAGTAGATGATTCTCCCATCAGCCTTCAGGATCTCATACGCAAGCGGAGTGACATTGCTGCCAACCCAGCGAAGTACACCAATCCGGAGGCCATGCTTAAGATGTTTGACTACGCCATAAAGTACTGGGATACCCCAAACCGTGCGAAGGCCTTGGAGATTCTTGCGGCAGAGGAGGAGCGGTTGATTAAGGAGGGCAGCCTAGTAGAGGGTGTTAGTGGTCTTGACGGACGAACCTTTTTGCATTGCAGAAGGGATATGCCGGTGGAAGGGAACGATGGTGATGCCAATGATTACATCTATGGTCTAGGCGAGGAGATACTGGACCTGGTTCAGGGATTGGAAGGCGGCCTTGATGGCACTGACGATGATGATGAAAAGGTTTACCGCCATTTGGTGAAGACGAGGGACATTATTCGCTCGCGACCTGAACTGGTTGCATCCGTGCAAAATCCCGATGCCATGCTTAGAATGTTTGACTACGCCATTGAGCACTTTCATACGCCAAACAGGGATAAGGTGCTTGGCATCTTGGCTGAAGAGGAGGAGCGGTTGATTGCTTCTGGAAGCATTCTCAACGGCATTGAAAGTATGGATTTGGAAGGACTGGAGGGGTTGGATGGATTTTGGAAGAGCGTTAAAAAGGCGGTAAGCAAAACGGCAAAAGGGGTAGTGAACGTGGCTAAGAAGGCAGGAAATCTTCTACTTGTTCTAAATCCTGTGACAATTGCTGCTAGGAATGGGCTGCTCGTTGCCATGAAAATGAACATGAACCACATGGCCTCCAAGCTGGCACCTGCCTACCTCACCGCTGAACAAGCTAAGGCAGAGGGCATATCCCCAGAAAACCATAAAAAGGCACAGGATGCGCTTAAGAAGGTTCATAACCTTTTTCAGAAAAAGCTACGCGGAAACAGCAAGGCTCTCAAAAATGCAATACTAAGCGGTAAACGGAAGAAGTGGCGCAAACCGATCACTTTAGACCCTAAGACCATTGAGTCGGAAACTAAGGCTTCAAGCGACTCGGGAACAGCTGGACTAGGCATTGCCGTAGCCTCTGTTGCTGCTGCTGCACCCTTTATTCTTAAGGTTACAGGTTTTGTAAAGAACCTTTTCAATAACGAGGAAAAGAAGCAGTTTATGGCGGAGGCAGCCAAGGCTGGGAAGAGTGCCAAGGATGCAAAGAAGGAGTGGAGCGAGTTGAAAAAAAAGAAGGGTAAGACATCGGGTGATGGGATGCAAAAGGTAACAGACCTTATCACGAAGGCATCAGAATTTACCTCCTCTTCTGGACAGCCTGAAAGTACTACAAGTGAGCCGGAGAAAGCGCAGAACATAGAGCACAATCCAAATTCAAGCAAAAACATGGAAAATCCAAATCCCTCATTTTTAGCCCAGCATGGCAAGAAGTTGCTCATTGGTGGGGCAGTTTTAGCGGTAGGTATTATTGCCTACAGCGCACTCAAAAAAAAGAAAGTAGCGGTTCCCGCCTCACAACCAGCGGCTCTGAGCGGGGTTCCGAGAAGGCGACCTGCCCGAAAGAAAGCAGCCACGCCAAAGAAGTCGGTTAGGTCTGCACGGAAAGCAAGGCCAGCCAGAGCTGCAAAAAAGTTAAAATCACTAAAACTCCGTTAACAGAATGGAAACCAAGAAAAGAAAAAGAACAAGAAGAAGGGCAGGCGGGCTCAGCGGAACCTCTTACCCTTCGAGGTTAACCCTAAAGAAGGTTACGAATGAGGCAAAAACGCCTGCCTTGATCCTTGGCGGAATGTTTATTGGCGCACAGGTTGGAAAGCTCATTGACAAGCAGGTGACACCCAGCGTTGCTGGCTTGCTTGGCTTGGATGGGGCTGCCTCTAAGTTTATTAAGCCAGCCATTGTTGGTGCGGGTGGTCTTGTTGTGGCTGCCATGACAAGAAACCCCAACGTTAGGTTGGTGGGCTACGGCGTGTCTGCTTCCGGTGGTATTATGCTAGCCAAGGCTATGAACGTGAACTTGCTACCCCTTTCAGGAGTAGAGGACGAAGGCTACAACGCAAGAACGCCTATTCCAGGTATGGGCGATCCAAACCTTCCTGCACTTGAAGAGCCTGTTAATGGCGATCCTGAATTCCCCATCGCTGGTGATGGTGATGAGCCAGTCGCTGGTGCCGAGGATTTCACTATTGCTGGTGCCGACGATGATGATCAGCCGATCGCTTAGCTCCTTTATCCAGCTAAATACAACTACTAACAACGAAAAGTCGAACAAAAAAAACGAAACTAACTATGAGTTTACAAGGATTTATTAACGGTGATGTTGATGTGCCCATGAGCGAGGCCGAAATCAATGGATTACTGGGAGAAATTGGTGCATTGGAAGCAGCCAGCCCTTTTCGAAGGAAAGCGGTAAAAAGAATTCAAACGCGCTTCAAAAACGCAGGAGGAGCAGTTCCTACTTCTGGATTAACCGGAAAGGCCGAGTTTGAAAACAGGCTGCACATGCTGCCTGCTGACGTGGTTGCCGCACTTAAGAATGGTAAGCTACAGCTGGTAGATCAGGAAATCTACACTGCAAGAAATATTGGTACTGTTTCCAACATTGAGCTGATGTCCAATGCTGATGTGGCGGTGGCCGGAATAACCAATGTTAACAACCGTAAGCTGGAGGCCAATCACCATTTCTTGCTAACCGGTATTATTCTCCTTTCTGCCGTCAACGCGGATCCTAAGGCAGCCGCCTATGATTTGCCAGTGGCTAACATTCTAAACGGAGAGTTTCAGCTGCAGGTAGGGCAAACAATTCTTATTCCCAAGACCTCCTGTAACGTATTCAACACCAAGGGCAGCAACTTGCGCACTGGCTACTACAGGCTCCAAAACCCCAAAATGATTGCTCCTCAAACGGAGATTAAACCGGAGATTTGGACACCTAATGCCAACGCTGATAACACCTGCATCAAGTTCATTCTTGTTGGGGTAGCTACCGAAAAGAACTAATCATTCCTTCAACTAACTTTTGAGAGTTCCCTGCTGTGGTAGGGAACTCTTGCAAAAACATACCTATGGAGAATATTCACCAGATGGTGTGGTGGGTTCTTTCGGGTGCGTTGGGTGTTTTGGCTATTATAATAAGGTATACCGTGACAAGGCTAATTAGCAAGCTGGACCAGCTTGTTAAGGTTGTAGAAACGCTGACTAGCCAGAATGCGGTTCTTGAAACCCTAATCAAAACGCACGGAGAAACCAGCGCAGATCATGAGAAAAGAATACGGTCAATTGAGCATAAGCAGGCGGGCTGCAAAAACTTTAAACCATGAGCGAGTTTTCGATTATTGTCAGCATTCCCAGCGACGGTTTAGCGCACACCGTTACGGTTAACACTAACACGCCATTCTCCGCTAAGCGAATTAGAGGCGTTTATGCCGACTATGCTGGAACCTCTGGACTTGTGGAGTATGATGAATTTGCAACCGTTGGCATAAGGGTGGCCGGTTGCGAGGTGATTCCCGACAACTTTCCTGTAAGGTGGATTTCCTCAGGGTACTGGGTTCGGCGTGATGCCAACGAGGTGTTGCCTAACCTTCGAAAGGAGAACAAGTGGGCTGAGCTGCCAATGGATGAGCCGGCAGAGGGAAGTAAGCTGGAGGTGACCGTCACATCCAGAAAGTCTCTTGTGCTAATTTTTAGGACCGACAACCATGAAGTGGGAAAAACACGAAAACGGTATAAGGTCGTAAAGGTTTCACCTAGCGGTGGATGGCAAAGGCCGACCAGTTTACCTTCGGCGGCTTGGGAAAATAACTTAGCTTCAAACTTTCAGGTTGATGTTGGAGGTGTTATAAAGGGCGTATTCTGCGAGTATGAGGTTGACTATTCTGGCATTAATGCCTATCCTTACCTTCACCAGGCAGGGAAATGGTTTTACGGCGTAATGCCATCTGGCTATGCCAAGCGCAGAGCTTTTCAAATTCCACTTGATACGGATATAACCAGTGATTCACTGGCGGAACGCGACTACGTCAAGAACTTTTTGAACCTGAATACCTGGTTAACCATACGCACCGCTACAGGGAAGGAGATTGCCAACGGCATCAATGCTGGCATAGTTGCTCCAACAAGAAGCATCTCATTTAAGCATGCAGAGCTTCGCAAGGATGGAGATACTGAGCATGTATCGATTTTTGCTCAATTCCCTTTCTTCTTTAACCAGAACAGCGATTTAGCACCAGCTAGGAACGATCTGCCCTTTACGCGATGTGAACTCATTCTATGTCTCACCTTTTCAGAAAAGAAACAGCAGTAGCTATGGCAAAAAAGTATCATATACACCGATTCTTGGTCAATGCTGATAAGCAAAATCAACAGTTCTACTTCCCAGCAAACTACAAGGTTGGAGAAAGCGTGTTTTTGCTAGGGAACAGGTCGGGTGACCAAATCGGAATCAAAATAAGGAGCACTGAGATCCTTCCCAAAGATTTTAATGCCAACCTGATTTCCTTTACGGGCAACCTTAGCCGCAACCAAGTTCGGTATCCGCTAGCACTTGGAGAGCCAATTTCTTCTGCCCTAGTTGAAATAGACTATAAGCGGGATTCAGTAGTCAACGCCTACGAGGTAGCAGTCTACTTCGAAGTAATAGAGCAATAGTAATTCTATGCTAGCCATACTTAACGGACGAATCAAAAACGTTGATTCCACATGGAACTGGCTGGAGCAGGTTAACCTGTTGGTACCTCCAGAGGTTAAGGTAATCAAAAGGCTTGGAATTGCTCCAGTCATTACTACGGTGGTAAATGGAGTGGAAACTGCGCCTATCCTTCCTGGCTTGATAAACTGCGGTGCTGTTAGCCTTTACCTCAATGATGAAAAGATAGGCGAGCAGCTGATGGTTGACTACATCTTGAGCGATAGGATGTCCATGAACGGTTTTATGCGAAAGGTGAATAGAAAGGTATTTTCTGGCGATAAGTTAGTAATCACCCCTACATCTCCGGGCGTATTTCTGAACCCATACAGCATATACATCAAAGTTTTAATTGAGCATTAGGATGAACTTACTTGACAGCTTAGTTGAAAGGGAGAAGGCCTACCACCAGAAGTTGGGGTATGGTAGCCTGTTGCGGGTAAAGACTCTGGTTGTGTCCACCGCTGACTTCTTTGTCGATTTTGGAAATGATAGCGGCATCTTACTGGAGATTGCGCTTCATCCAAGCGTAGTTACTTCTGATGTGGCCGCCGCCAATATTCTTCTGATGAGTGATGTAGATGTTCGACAGGGACATTTGGTTAATCCGAGCTACATCAGCCACTTCCTCATTCGACGATTTCTAACAGGAACCATTACAACAAATGACCCTATTCACTACCCCATTGGAAATTTGCCAGTATTTCCGCTTATGCTCAAGGTGTTGAATATTTCCCCGATTAAATAGGTAATAAATGGAGCTAAAAACTTACAATACAATTGTAGCCACGCTGTCTGAATGGGATAAGGAGCAAAAGCCTTACTTCTTTGAGATTGGGTGGGAAGGCATTGATGAGCCAGGAAGAATAAAGAGCTGGACTGCTGGAACGAGGGAAACGGGTGTTTCAAAGTTCTCCGAAGCGGTCGAGAAAATAAGCAAGTTTCCCAACTGCCATAAGATTCATTTTACTGCCTACAGCGGTAAAACTGGTAAGAAGGAGCAGCTCAGGGAAGTCATTAAAGTCAGTGAATCATTCTCTTCCTATCCTGTTTTTCAGGAAAGGCAAGACAAAACCAAGGAACAACAACCAACTCCAGGTGTACCGCCTCTGTCGCAACCTAATCCTTCAGGGGGGATGGATCTTGTAAGTTCAATACTTGGTTTTGACTTAAATGGGCTGAACGGTTTTGATAAGGTAAATGGTCTACTGGCTTTTCGAGATAAGCAGCTGGAAACCCGATTTACCATGATGGACAAGGAGCGTGAGCTAGCAACGTTGGCCATGGAGAAGAAGGGTCTGGAGGAAAAGTTACAGGATGCCAACGAGGAGCTGGAGGATGTTTTGGAGGAAAATGAAGCCCTAAAGCAACGCTTGGATGCTCTTGGTTTAGAGAATGAACGACTACAGAAGTATGTCCCCGAGAATACGGCACTCGGCGTTTCTCTTACGGCTATTGGAACGGCTGCGCTTAATGGTCTTGTAAAGCGCATAGCCCTTGGAAATCCAGATAAGGTTGCCAAGTTACTAGGTACGGATGTGGAAACTCTGAAGGGCGTCTTTGCCCCTGAACTGGATACTCAGCCGACCGTGCAGCCATCTGCTGCAACAAGTCCGGTATCGGTGGAGGTTGTGGAGTCCGAAAATCTGACACCGGAGAGAAAGCAAGAGGTAGAAGTGATTAATCACATAGCACAGTGGATGAGAACTTTGGATAGAAGGTCGCTTTCTCAGGTGCAGGATATGTGCAACATGTGGTTCAACGATATAGAAACGCTTACGCAGATTCACACCTGGGCAACAGGTGGAAGGAAGGAGGAGTAACCATGCCAAAGTATGTGGTAAAAATTGAGGTGGATGCTGACAGTCCTCAGCAGGTACAGCAGCTTGGAAATTTGGTTCAACATGCCGTTACACATATTCCCCATGAGGATCTGGTTAAGCTTCTTTCGAAGGTGAAGGAAAAACCGGGGATTGTTAAAACAGCTTTAAAATTCATCTAATGGGAAATGGTAGACTAGGAAATCCGCTTGCCGTGGCCGCCGTTGCATCCAGTTTGAAACCTGGAGAGAAAAAGGCATTGCTAATTGGAGGCATTGCACTGGTTGCGGTTGCTGGCTACGTGATCTACAGAAAGATAGTATTGACCAAGGCGGATACGGACAAGACTGAGATGGAGGCAAACTTACGATACCTGACGGTAAAGAAGAAGGAACTCACCATTGATGAGGGGAAGGCAATGCTTATTGCACAGCAGCTGTTTGATGCAATGAACGGCGTGGGAACGGATGCTAAAACGATACATAGCGTTTTGGAGGATGTGAAAACTCAAGCCGATTTGCTTTACGTCATTCGTTCATTTGGGGTTAAGCAGTACGGCAAGTTTGGTGAAGCATCCAGCTGGATTGCCAAGGCTACTGGTTATTCGTCACCGCTCAACCTCTCAGGGTGGTTTAAGGAAGAGCTTAGTGGCTCTGATCTTGAGCGGGTGAGGTCGGTGTATAAAAGGCTAGATGTTCCATTCTAATGGAGAGGAAAACTGTCCTACTTCTGGTTGGGGCGGCCATAGTAACTGGAGGTCTCCTTTATGCTTTTCGAAAAAAGGTTGGCGCAGCCGTTGATAGCGCGGTACAGTATGCGCTTGATATAAATCAAAGTTACCATGTTCGGCAGCTTCACGCATCTGTAAGGGGAAAGTTTGCGAGGTTCATCTCCGAGGTGGAGAAGCTTGGCTACAAGGTTATCATCACGAGTTCCTACCGGAGCTTCGCAGAGCAGGACAAGCTGCATCGGGAGAACGGACAAAATGCAAAGCCAGGATACAGCGAACATAACTATGGCTTTGCCATTGACATTAATGCTCAGAAGGGATTTACCATCCTTCACAAGAGCTCGCCCAAAGCAGAGTGGGAAGCATCGGGAATACCAAAGCTTGCTGAAAACCTTGGACTCATTTGGGGCGGCAGCAGCTACAAGACCTACTACGATCCGGTGCATTTTGCAGTTAAAATTGATACGGCCAGACTGAGACAGATAGCAATGGCCCAGCAGGGTTCAGATATAACAAAAATTAGAGGTAACGAAATTAAACTAGCTGCATAGCCAATGGAAGAGAAAAAAGGAAAGTTTAAGGAATTTCTGAAGAAGCTTGCTGGAAATATTCCGGAGATAGCTTCCGATGTAGCAGATGTTTTGCTGTCACCCAATCCTGTTGGTGCAGGTCTGGCAAAGCTGAAAGAGAAGCTCACAGAGAAAAAGGAAACTGATGAGCGTTATAGCGCTGCTTTAGCAGAGATTGAGCAAAATGAGCGCGAGTGGCAGAAGGAGGTGTTCACCCTTGAGATGGATGATCGAAAGGATGCTCGGTTGACCTACCGGGAAAAGAATGAGATGGCGGACAAGATTGCCACTCAGGTGATGCGGTGGAACCTAGTTATTGCTATTGTGCTGGTGGTCGCTAATATCACTGTAAGCATATACGTCGTGCAGCCAGCTATTGTAGCACTCGCAAGCAACGTTATTGGAATATTGCTGGCGCAGGTGATACGGGAGCGAGGCACACTCATGGACTTCTTTTTTGGTTCTTCACTTGGTTCTAAAACAAAAGAAAATAAGCTACAGCAATGAGAACACTTGACAGCATTAAAGCCGTATTGTCCAAAAAAGGTTACCGCTTTTTTGATGGTGGTGCCTACAACATGAACATCATCGGTGTTAGGTCTACGAATCGAAGACCAGAATATTTTGATGATGAATTCTACCTCATATACCGCGACGAGGAAGGTCGTTTGAACCAACACTGCTTCTCTGGTTCTACTGACCCTGGCATAGATAGCCTTAAAAACCCCATTAGCTCCAAGGGGTGCGCTATTCTTATGCCGGGTCAGTATTTAGGCCTTTGGTCTCTTGGTTTTCACAAGGGACAGTATGAGGCACTGGTGCAGGTTAAGCCCTGCAAGGTTTTTCGGGATGGGGATGAGGATGACGTTCTTGACTTTTATCCCACATCGGTGGAGCAAGGCATCTTTGGAATAAACTTTCACCATGCCAACGCTGCGATGGCGAGCTTGAGGGTTGGCCGCTGGAGTGCTGGATGTCAGGTTGTGCAGGATCCTAAAGAATTCCTATTTGCCATTGACCTGTTCAAGAAATCAGCGGTTGCCTACGGTAACAGCTTTACCTATACACTTCTTGAGGAAAGGGATTTTCTATGATACACGCACTTGTAAGAGAACTAACCATTAATGGTATTGCTCCAAGCTACATCGAGCAGGTTTCTGATACGCTCACCTATATTGGCTTTTGTAAGCCTGGCACCAAGGCAGATGATGATAGCAAGTGGTGCATTAAAAAGGTAGAGCAGGTTGGAACAGTAACCAAAACAACCTTTGCCGAAGGCTCAACCAGTTTCAACCTTCAGTGGAGTGAAAGGGCGGGTTACAGCTACACATTTCGAATATAGGCAACGCGCTTAGTGCGCAATCTGAATGTAATATGCTTTATATAAATAGGCTAACAGGAAGGTTAGAGTATATGCCGGAGGTTATTGCCTCTGGGGTAGGCTATGTGCATCCGCTTACCCATCCGGCCAGCATGATTGTCGAGGAGACAAACAGGCGATTTATGACCGATGCAGAAAAAGCGAAACTGGCTGGTATTGCAGATGGGGCCAACAACTATATTCACCCTGCGTCACATCCTGCCAGCATGGTTGTAGAGGAAACCGATAAGCGATTTATGACCGATGGGGAACGAACAAAGCTGACGGGTATTGCAGTTGGGGCAACGAATACCCCACTGGGGAATACCGCACCTGCGGCATTGGCTACCTCCGGATCTGCTGGAACTTCCGGATCTGCTTCACGGGTTGACCATGTCCACCCACTACCCGCTGTGGCCACTTCGTCTGCCAATGGATTAATGGCCTCTTCGGACAAGTCGAAGTTGGATGGGGTTGCTGCCGGTGCCAACAACTATGTGCATCCTGCTACCCACCCTGCCAGCATGATTCAGACTGACTCTAATCGGAGATTTGTCACAGATGCGTACATCAGTTCGGTCAGTAGTGAACTTAGCAGAAGGAAAATACTCGAATTCTATACTGTTGGAGCAAGTGGGTTATCGCTAGAGTTGTGGGGACAGGATATTTACATTGACAACGCAGTGGATCAAGTAGTCATTTCACTGGTCAATCCTCAAGACCTATACACTGGGTTTTTAGAAATCGTAAATCTCAACCATTACTTCGTTGCTTTTAACATTGATCTGGGGCATATTAATTTTATTGTTCCAAGTAGCACTGACGAACAGTCGCTATTTGAAGGAGGCTTTAAGTATGCTCTTTTTCGATACTTCTCAGATATGGAAACCAACATTGTAACCATCACCTGCTTGTTTTATTTGCCGTAGTATCCTTTACTAATATACCTGAAATAGCCTTATTGAAGGCGGTTGAGAAATGAGTGAGTTTGTACTATACATAAAGTCTCTTCTTGGTGAGAGAAAGATTGATAAGCGCATTGCTTCAAAATTAGCATCGGAGTATGGCTTAACAGACCCTACGGAAATTAAGGAAAGTCTCGAACTTGCTGTGGTTTTAAAATGTAGGGAAATTGCCAATAGCACTCGCTCTTTCCCTGAGGTCTTTTCCGAAATTGTAACGATTTACCGTAACCAGGTAATTCTCTCTTACCGGACTTCGCAGTCGGTAATGCTGCAGCAGTATTCCACTCCAGCTCCCATAGCCTATTTAGCGGGCAAGTATGTCAAGACAGGTGTTAAAAAGGAATATAGAGTATTTGAGCCATCTGCAGGGAATGGTTTGCTAACCATTGCATTTGCACCGGAGCAAGTCACCGTAAATGAGATTGACGCTCTCCGCCATAACCATTTATCACAACAACCTTTCCAGCAAGTTTTACAGCAAGATGCTACACAAGCCTTTCATCGTTTTGAGCGTACTTTTGATGGTATTGTTACCAATCCACCGTTTGGGACATTGGATAAACCCCTTAGTGTTGATAGCTATAAAATAGCCCACCTTGACCATGTAATGGCCATTCGTGCGCTCGACTGCATGAAGGATAACGGTAGGGCTGCAATCATTATTGGTGGGCACACCCACTACGATAGTAAGGGACGGATTCAGGCAGGAAAAAACCGAATATTTCTAACTTACCTCTACAGCCACTACAATGTAGAGGATATTCTAAACATTGATGGCTCTCTCTATTCTCGTCAAGGAACCAGTTTTGATGTTCGCCTAATCCTTATCAATGGAAGAAAGTTGAAGAACGAAGGATTTCCTCCGCTACGGAACGAGGATTCCAACCCCATTAATGATTTTGAAACGCTTTACCAGCGAGTCGAAGCACTAATAAAGTCAGCTAACCCAACAATTTTAAGGATTGCAAAAGCAAAGGCGAAAGCCCTACTGCTTCAGCAATCTCAGCTATTAACTATGACCAAAACCGAATAGTATAATGAAGCAGCACGAAATCCTTTATAAATTCTTTAAAACAGCCAAGGACGATACCATTAAGTTTTGTCTCGATATTCAGTCTGATTACAAGTTGAACGTACTGGGCATCTATTACATTACCTTACCAAAGGTTGGAAAACTCCCTAAGAATTATCTCCGAAAGACTCGTTACTACCTTGGTGGTTCTGATCTAAAACGAATCGTTCTCCTACAAGGCGTTTCTGGACCATACCATCCTGGAGCAGAGTTTCCTGTTCGAGCACTGGAAACCATTGTTCCAGATAGCATGGACTACGAAATTCATGCAGCAGTTAGTAACGTAAAGGAGGAGGTAGGCAGCATTAATGCTTACGTGCGAAGCAAGTTGGGCTACAAATCTGACCAAGAGTTGGCAGATTCGCTAAGTGCCGAACAGGTGGATGCGATTGCTATGGCCATCTACAATATTGAGGAAAAGGAGCAAGCCATTATTATAGGGGATCAAACGGGCATTGGGAAAGGGCGTATTGCCGCAGCTATGATTAGGTATGCAAGGAAGAATGGACATAAACCTGTTTTTGTCACTGAGAAGCCGAACCTGTTCAGCGATATTTACCGTGACTTAAGCGCAATTGGTAGTGCAGATATTGTGCCGTTCATTGTCAATAGCAATGAGAGTAAAACAAAGGTGAAGGATGAGAATGGCAATGTAGTTTATGAGGCTCCAGCCAAGAATATCCAGGATAAGATATTTTCAACTGGTAAGCTCCCTACTGAGTATGACTATGTAATGCTCACCTACTCTCAGGTGGCAAGCGAGAAACCAACGGCCAAGCAAAGCTTTATTTCTCAGGTATCGAAGGGGAATGTGTTAATTCTTGATGAGAGTCACAACGCAGGAGGAAACCTTGAAACTTCATTTACTGCCAAGTATTTTTTTGAAATGGTAAAGGAGAGCAAGGGTGTTGTATTCCTTTCGGCCACATTTGCTAAACGACCGGATAACATGCCGCTGTATGCAGTTAAGACTGCCATGAGTGAAGCTAGCATGAGCCACGAATCACTTGTTGATGCTATTACCAAGGGTGGAGTTGCTTTGCAAGAGGTAGTTTCGTCTAGCCTGGTGTCGGAAGGACAAATGATACGCCGTGAGCGTAGCTTCGATGGGGTGGAGGTTAACTATATAACCCTTGATGCTAATGGAGAGCGGGATTTTGGTGTCGAGGACAAGGAGCAAGAGCATAGGGCAGTGGCCGACAGGATAACCGATGTTCTCCGCAAGATAATTGAGTTCCAGAAAGAGTTTATTACTCCGGTGGTGGAGGAAATGGATGATGCATCAAAGGGCAGCATGGAAGAGGTTACCGAACGGCAAGGCACAAAAGAATTGGGCGTTGATTCACCACCCTTTTTCTCTAAACTGTTCAATGTGGTGAACCAAATGCTTTTCTCCATAAAGGCAGAAGCAGTTGCCGACCGGGCTATTCAGCGACTTAAGGAGGGAAAGAAACCGGTAATAGCTTTCTCTAATACAATGGCCAGCTTTCTCGAGAGCATGGAGAACGAGCGCGGGAATGCCATTACCCAAGGTGATATGGTCAATACCGATTTCACAGAGGTTCTGAAGAGAGGCCTTGACGGAGTTCGCCGAATTACCCGAAAAGTTGGAAATGGTAAAACTGTTAGCGAGGAGATCTCGTTGGAATCACTTTCACCAGAAGCAAGGGCTTCTTACAACTCCATACTGAATCAGATAAGGAATATTTCTACAGGAATTAGCATATCGCCCATTGATGTAATTAAGGGGAGAATAGAGGCGGCTGGATATTCTGTTGCCGAGGTAACCGGTCGTACACTTGAGGTGCAGCTAACACCTGGCAAGGTTGTTGGGTTGGTTCAGAACAGGAAAAGGGAGAATGTTAACGATGCCTTCCGTCGGTTCAACGACAACCAGGTCGATGTGCTAATGATTAACCAAGCTGGCAGCACGGGTGCATCGGCACACGCAATAGTTACCAAAAAAGTTTCTCTTGAAAAGGTGAAGCAGCGGGTAATGATAATGCTCCAAGCAGAGTTAGATATTAATCGCGAGGTGCAAAAGCGTGGTAGGATTAATCGGACAGGCCAAGTTTACAAGCCCATTTACGACTATATCTACTCTTCTATTCCTGCGGAGAAACGGTTGGCCATGATGCTTCAAAAGAAGCTCAAGAGCCTTGATGCCAACACTACCAGCAACCAGAAGAACTCGGAAACTATCATGAAGAGTGATGATTTTCTGAATAAGTATGGTGATGAAATTGTTGTTACCTACCTCAGTGAAAATCCAGAACTAAATGAGGTTATCGGGGATCCTCTCAAGTTAAATGGATCCAAAGCGGAGAACACGGAAGATGCTGCTCACCGGGTGTCCGGTAGAATTGCGGTATTAGCCACCAAGGAGCAACAGCGATTCTATGAGGATATACTTGATAGGTATCGGCAGGTTATAGAATACCTAGTTCAAACAGGTGATTATGACCTAGAGGTTGAAAGCATGAACCTTGATGCTGTTACGGTAGATAGCAAGATAGCTGTCGCTGGTATCAAAGGTGGAAAATCTGCCTTTGCCGGAAGCACCTTTCTTGAGGAGTGTATGGTAAATAACCTTCGGAAGCCGTTTTCTAAGGTCGATCTCGATAACAATATTGCTTCATCACTTGCTGGTCGAACGGCAGGTGAGATTCAAAAGGAGTTAAAGGATAAGTTCAAAGAGTATGTGCTAGCCAAAGCAAAGGATGAGGAGGCCGAGATTACAAGAAGACACAACTTTTTCAAGGAGAATATAACCAAGGATAAGAAGTATCTCAAGCTGGATTCCGAGGCTGACAAAAAAGGATTTATTGCTGCACGATTGAAGGAGATTGAGGAAGGAGAGGTTGCTGCCATCAATTTACTTCGTGGAAAAACCCAGAACTCCTACGACTACATTGTAAAGTTCTTCGACTTTTTTACCATTGGCAGGTCCGTAGAATATCCGTTTGGTGAGGGCGAGGTTGCCGCTGTTTTCCTTGGGTTTAAAGTTGATACTAGGCGGCCAAACCCTTATGCTCCATCTGCAATTGTAGCCCGATTTGCTGTCGCCAACAGCCTTAAGTATGTTGAGCTCGTTTTGTCAGGGGAGCAGGGTAACAAGCTCACAGCCATAATAGGGTTAACCTATAGGTTAAGCAATTCGCAAGCAAGATCCATTATTGATGACTGGGAAGCTATCTGTAAGGAGTCTAGCGCAAGTAGAAAGAAGGTGTTCATCTATACCGGCAATATTCTACAAGCCTACTCCGTGGCCAACGGTGGTAAGCTAATCAGCTACACTACGCAATCGGGTGAAGTCAAAAAGGGAATTCTAATGCCCGATGGATGGAAAGAGAAGGCTAAAGGTGGATCCACACGCACCGTTGTTCCACTTATTAGCGCAAAGAGAGTGGTTAAAGGGCTTACTGAAGGAGCAATGCTCGAAACGGATAATGGCGTTTCGATTATGCGGGTTCGCAGCGGCTTTAGGTTAATTACCAATGGTCTTAGCATTCAGAAGTATGGATGGTTGGTAAAAAGTGAGCAAGTCATTAAGTACATTACCAACAATGGCGGATTTCAGCGACAGAGTTCTTCCTGGATAGGTGATCTTGATGTGAACAACATCGAGCATGTGCTAACAGTAATTTACGACTTGACAAAAACTACCGTAGGTCTTTCAGAATCTCAAATGCAGCTTGTTGCAGACGAGATAGACACTGCAAAGGAAAGAAAAAGGAGTGTTGTTTTTCCCAAGCTCATTGAGATGGAGGTTCGGCTCTTTAAAATGCTTGAGGAAGATAGGAGCGCATTTAACGGCTTAGGTTTGCCAAGTTCGGCCATGAACGCATTTGAAACCTTAAAAAGGTATTATCCGCTGAAGGCTTCTAACCCCCAAGAAAAGATTCTTGCGGAAATGGTTGAAGAGGTCGCCCTGCACACCGATAGCTTTAAAAAACCTTCTGCCATTGGGATTGAAAAGTATGAGGTCAAGAATCTTTTGGAATCAGAACGCATTAGCCCTGCGGAATGGTTGGAGCGAAATAAAACCCTACGTCGCTCGGAAGCCGATGTAGTGGAATGGTTGGCTCAGAAAGTAATGAGCCTTTATGAAGCTGCGAACCAAGACAAGAATAAAAAAATACGCATAGCCAAGGCACGAGCCAAAGCCCTGTTGCTGTTACAACTCCAAAACTAAACTAAGATAAACATGATAACCGTATCGAATTACAGTAAGGAGATCGCATCGCTTGATTTCTCCAAGTCCAAAGTGCTACAGGAAGGTGATAAGTTTTTTAAAGAGTTCTCGGACCTTTATAATGATGATGACGATATTAAAAAAGCTATCGACAACCATCTAAGGCTTATTAATGCTGAACTGTCAAAACATTCTAAGAAACCTGAGCGTACTACAGGAAAGCAACCGAAAAGTGCTTCATCTAAACCCAAAGAACATATGCACACAATAAAATCGAAGGGTGAGCAGGTGAATATTCTTTCCTCGGAGGTACGCTATATTAAAAGGTATGCTTCTTTGGATGGCAAGGTAAAAACGGTTGATCAGCTGCTAGCATTCCTTCATTCTTTGCAGAAAGCAATAGCTGAAAAGGTTATTACCTCAAAGAGTAAATATGCAGTAGAGATAATGGCCGTTCAGAATGGGTTACTGAAGGCCATTAAAGCAGGAGGTGGTCGGATAGAAATCGAGAGCGATGCCCTTGAGAACTACAGAGCAATTGCCAGCGGTCAATCAGTTATTGCTTCCATACCCTTGCTGAAAAAGTTCATCCTTATTTCAGGAAAGCCTTCAGTAAAGATGAAGGCTGAAAAGTTGCTTGAGGCGATTAGGAATGCTAAGAAGAAAGGACTGTTTGAAGATGACCCTTATGCCAGTAAGATAGAGGCGATTGCCAAAGTTCTTGAACGATACATCGAAGGAAAAGATGAACGGCCAACAATTTCGCCTGTTGATTTGCAGGGGCTTTATGGCTTGTGTGGGATGGAAATGCCTAAACCAAACTTAGAGGTTGGTAAAGTTGTAAGCTCGTCCGATTTTATGGGTGCCGTATTTTCTGTAATTCCCTTTCAAGGTAAGTGGAAGAGCCTCATAGGTGAACCTTCAGACCCTTTTAAGGCAATGTTTTTTGGATTACCAGGCAACGGCAAAACAACCCTCGCAATTCTATTTGCTCACTACTTGGCAAGTGAACACAACAAGCGAGTTTTGTTTGTGAGTAAAGAGGAGGGGTTTGTTTATACGTTTAAGGAGAAGCTAGATCGGCTAAAGGCATACCATCCCAATCTATTTGTTGTCGATAGGATTCCACTGAGCCTTGCTTCCTATGATGTGGTGGTTCTTGATTCTGTGAACTCGTTGAACTTATCACCAGAGGATCTGTCAAGGCTATATAGCAAATATCCCAAAACATCCTTTGTATGCATTCATAAGGTTACTAAGGATGGCAAGTTTAGGGGAAGCCAGGAATATGAGCATGATGTAGATGTGTCGGTTTCTTGCCAAAATATGATAGCTACTCCTCAAAAGAATCGGTTTGGGGGTAACGAGCCCATTAAAATTCTTTGATGCAAGTATCTAACTTATATCTACTTCTTAGTAAAAGTCATCGGATGGGGATGCTAATTTGTCCCCTTTTTTTCTTTGACTAGATACCAAAATTCGCTGTTTTTTCTAGTAAGGTCAAACTTGTTTGATTTCATTAGGACTAGCACTTCAAACGGCTCTATGGTCATTGGTGGCTCAAACTCTTCCATCAGTTCTATAATGCGGCTAGTTGAAATGAGGGAGGCTTCTTTATTGGGGTTGTCTTCAGGCTGGTAAGTTGTAAGGATGACTTTTGCAAAACGCCGCTCTAACTCTATTTTACGATTATCCATCATTGGAAAGATTGTGGTTCTATTTATCTATGTGAACTACTTTTGCATTGTATTGCAATTAGCGGTTTGTTGGTATGAGATCCGGATTACAGAGCGTTCACTTAGCCGTTTACAAAAAGTTTTGTATAATGCTAAAACCTAGTATCCCCAAGACCCCACTATGTCTTATACCAACTGTTAGTTGCCGTAATTTTATGGTCTATGTTTCCCAAATAACTTCGCAAGCAAAGTATTCCGCGATAACAATTCTAATTATTAACGTTCCCATATCATCTATAGCGATGTATCTATATTGGTCATTCTGAACATCAATCCAATCGTTAATAATCATATTTACATTTTGTTTCTCACCATTCTCGGATTGTATAGTCATCTGTGTGACAAGTAGTCGTTGCATGTTTCGGGATCCAACTTCACCCAAATTCTGTTGGAAATGAGCAGAATTGAAGGTCTCCTGATCTTCTTTTGATAGTGATAAAAGAGGACCACACCAGAAGTGATCGGGATTTGAGCGACAAGGTTGGCTTAGTTCAAAACTTGCATGACCTCTAGCAAGTTTTAACATGACGTTATTTACCCTTTCAACCTCTGGTTTAAAGAAAATTTGACCATCCATTACCCTTCGAGAATCCTCAATACGTTTTCGCAATGCAGGTGAATTTTTCATAATTCGGGCAACAGAAGGACGACCGATTTTTTCGGGGTCTGTTGAACCACAAAGGACGCTTTCAATTAGACATACAAAATATTCTTCATCTTTTGAGAAACCTTGATTACAAGATTCACAGCACCCAACTACATAAAGATTTGAAGGATACGGAGGTTCAAGAAGGCATTTTGAGGGTACATGCTCCCGTGTTTCAGGAGGTCCACCACAATAGATGCATCCATTTAGTAATCGACTATCAGCGTAATTATTAATTTGTTTCATAATATTTCATTTACGTTCCCGTGGTTTGGCACGCTGGAGAGTTCGCTGCAGCGTCTTTATCCCGCATTAAACTTATACTAAATTACTAAAAATGCAAGTCAATTGCAGTAGGCATGCTAGTGTTTTGTGTTTGCAATGGCTTGTCAGGTAAGTTTTGAGACAAAACGTGTATTGTTGATTTTCTTTTTGCACTTTTACTTTTCTTTGCTCATGACTGTTAACTTGTTCATAGGAGTAAGAGAATGTGGTGAATTTTATACGGTGTAGGCCTAGTGTCCATCAATACTGATAATCCCATTCCCTTCAAACTGCAAGGCGTTATTTAGAATTTTAGGCTTCTGACCTTGCAAAGCGAATATAGATGGCAGTTTGTCTATAACTTAAGAGAGCGTTTCGGAGTGGAGTTGCAATATAAGACTCATGAGGTGCGTCAAGAGCGTTGGGGTGGTGCTAGCCCGTTATATCATCATCTACATTGAGAACTTCTCGCGGATGGCAGAACCCCAAAAGTTTGCTTGCTACGAGGGTGTTTCTCCCTTCTAATACGCCGCCGGAACCAGAGTTAGGAGGAAAAAGCGGGTGCAACAGTGTGCCAATAAATAACAGAAATTCTGCTAAACGCAGCTGCTACGTTGGTGATTCAACAAAAAGGGGAGTATGATATTAACTATTAGCGCTGCAGAGAGGAAGAACAATATAAGAATGCTGAATATTATCTGCAACATAATAATTCACCGGATCTTCGCTGTAGTGAAGCTGCAAACCCCATATATCAATCTGGCAATATTCTCAGCTTAGTTTTTGAGGTAAGTCTTAGAATAGTGTTGGGCGTCGTTATGCTTTATCTCTAGTTATTTTCATGAATAAAAAATTTGCAACTAAACCTGTGATTATTCCAATAATTAAACTTAAAATAAGAGTTAAGTATTGATTTTTATTTATTACATCACTTATAGCCATGAAAATGGCATCTTTCCTAATTTCACTATCCGATTTGTTTTGCAATAAAGCAACTTTTTCTTCAAGTTTCATTTTTTTTAATGCTATATTTTCAACATCTTGATTTATATAACTAAGAAGTAATTGCAAAGTATCTAATTTGTCTTGTGCCAATTTTTGGGAAATAACAAGTTTTGATAAAGTTAAAGATAAGTCATTCGTGCTTTTTTCAAAATCACGAATATTTTGTTGAATTGACCTTATATTTATATCGTTAACAATCTTACCTTCAAAATCACTTTTATATTTTATAGAAAAGGAAAAAGAAAATACAAGAGTCAAAACTACACTTAGTGGACCTACCAACAGGAACAAAGATTTTGTTAAAAAGAATAAACGTTTCTTTATGTGTTTTTCATCTAGTTTTGAAGGTGTTAAAGGCAAAAACAAAAGAACAATTTTGGGAATTATGTATAAGAGCATGAGCAAAATTCCCATTAATTTATCTACAGGAAGTATAAGTTTAACGATTAAAATGTAAATAGCCACATTCAATAAGCCAGAAGATAATGATGATATAGCATTTTGAAAAAATGTGTTTTTATGTTCATTGAAGAATCTGTCTCCTAACGTGTAACTTATGAAAGAGAAATTAAAGTAGAAGAGAAAAGTTGCAAAAATTAATATTAATAATAACACTGAATGTAAAAAGTATGATATTATTGCAATTGTCAAATATGCAATAAATGGTAACGTAAAATGGAGAATAATGATTTTGGTAGAATTATTATGACCTAGAGATAGAGACCTTTCTATTTTGGCTGGCAAGAAAAAATCATTAGATGAGGTTAGAAAAAATAGAAATGAGATAATGATGTAGTCTAGTAAATTTAAATTATTTATAACATTGAGTATGTAGTTCATGATTATGTTTGTTTGAATAATAGTTGATAGTTGAAATGAATTTAAAATCACAACTTTAATTACCCCCAACTCGTTTATATATATGAAAAACCTGCTGGTAACCCCATATTGGTATGTATTGTGTTGTTTTGACCGTCTATTACACAAATCTAATTCTATTTTGTGGGTGAACCTTACAATTTTCAGTTAATTTTGGCATTAGTTGCTCATTTGAAACGTGACAACTAATCCTCCAGCCCAACATTTCTTGGGTAGTGTAAAACTTTTTTCACAGGCAGTTTTTTGCTGATACAGCAAATTACTATATTTGAAATGAGGGGGAAATACTCTTTGTCAAAAGAACATGGAACCAAAATGGTACCCATTAACATCTAAGATGTTGATATACTGATAATCGGTTATATGGATCACCCCGACAAAAAAAAT
>MTLE01000788.1_pt2 | contig 36436 bp, 39 predicted proteins | sample 1982461 | NCBI WGS metagenome assembly MTLE01 (sample SAMN05712605, study PRJNA340218) | biofilm metagenome | isolation source: sample SPL anode biofilm adapted to -200 mV | place: USA | collected 2012-02-03
ATCGAGGTGATCGCCGGAGAATTCATATGGTCCCGGTAGAACTCCAGAAGGTTGAGATCGGTCATATGGTCGCCGCCGACCACAAGGAACGGGGCGTCTTCCAGATACTTCTGGGCGTTTTTCACACTGCCGGCGGTCCCGAGTTTGATCTCTTCGGGAACATAGGTGATATTTGCCCCGTAGAGCGACCCGTCGCCGAGCGCTTTCTGGATGTCGTCGCCCATATACCCTATGGTCAAAACGATGTCGGTAAACCCGAGGTTGGCAAGATGCGTTACCAAATGCACGATAGAGGGTTTGTTGGCTATCGGGATGCAGGGTTTTGGACGCTCAAATGTTAACGGACGAAGACGGGTGCCCTCTCCGCCGCACATAATGCATGCTTTCATTCTGTCTATATTTGCTTTAGGGAGTTATGAGTATTGTGGGGTGAGGCGATCCGGAAAAACGGATCCGAGATCAGGAAATATGCAGAAAAAAAGTGAGAAGACTATATGCCGGGATCCTAGATCCCAAGGACCATCCGCAGCACGTCCCGAAGACCCGGGGCAAGACCCACAACGATCATTGCCAAAAGCACCAGATGCCAGATGCTCTCCATCCCCTCCTCTTTCCGGAATTTTTCCAGCACCCATATGGCAGGGATCAGTACAACGATCTTGAGAGCGAACATCACATACGGCGTTCCCGTAAGCTCGATCAGCGTGCTTCCCAGAACATGCTGCTCGATGTATCCCTTGAATTCCAGAGCATAACTCGTCGCCGAAGCGTCCAGCATATGGCCGGCGATCAAAACCAGGTAGAGCGGTTCGTTGATATATTCAAAGCGGAACAGGTACCGGAGAACTGCCCAGAGAGCTATTGACGCCGCCGCCGCGATCAAAAAGACCCAGAGTCCGGCAAGGATATCCACCTCGGCCGCCCGTGCAAAACCGAACCAGATCAAAAATCCGGCAGTGATCAGCGATGAGATCACGCCGCCGAGCATAAACGGCGTCGTGTAGGAGACGACGATCTTGTTCTTCTGCAGCTGATACGAGATAACCAGCATTACAATGGCAAAGATCAGCGTCAGAATATACACCTGGGGAGTTACGAAAAGGATCCACCAGGGGCCGGGAACCATGCCCGTATCCTCGACGACACGAAGCAGACCGCCCAGGATTATGTAGGAAAGACCGGTAAGGATGAGCGGGGTGTCGATAGGAATATCGGCCTTTTTCAGACAGCGGTAAAGTATATACAGTCCTAAGAGCACTAATAGAGCATACAATATCGTCTGGAAGACCGTATATGTCGAGCCTTCCAGTTCGACTATCCATTTATATAATTCATTTAACATAGGGGACCACGATCATGAAAACTAAGAATAATAGGATACTCAAGGATAAAACCTTTGACAAATCCCGATGGATCCAGATGCCCAGGGATGTGATCGCCGGACATGATGCTCTGCTCCAGCTCCCGAACGTGATCACTGATCTCGGCATCACCGGTCCGCTTCTTCTTCTTTCAGGAAAAACGACCATGCAGACGACGGGTTCGGCGATCCTGCGTCTGCTGGAGGGCAGGCAGGTCGTCTCCGCCGTTGTCGGGGAGATCACCTATGAGGAGATCGCGAGGATCGAGGAGCTGGCCCAGGCCGCCGGCATCGTTCTGATCATCGCGGCAGGCGGCGGCCGGGTCATCGACACGGCAAAGGTCGTCTCCTACAATCTCGACATCCAGTTCATCAGTGTCCCGACAGCCGCTTCTCACGACGGTATCGCCTCGTCCCGTGCCTCTGTCATGACGGAGGACGGAAGCGTGAGCGTGGCGGCTCACCCTCCCCTCGCGATCGTGGCCGATACCGGCATTCTTGCGGCCGCTCCCCGCCGGCTGATGGCCGCCGGATATGCCGATATGGTCGCCAACTATACCGCGGTCCTCGACTGGGATCTTTCGAAAGAAAAAACCGGGGAGCAGGTCAGCGAGTATGCGATGACGCTTTCGATGATCACGGCCGAACTGATGGTGGAGAATGCAGAGAACGTGAAAGCCTTCGATGAAAAAGCCGCATGGATCGTCATGAAGGCGCTGTTTGCATCCGGTGTCGCCATGAGTATTGCCGGAAGTTCCCGGCCGGCATCGGGCGGCGAACATAAGTTTGCCCACATGCTCGAACGGCTCGCTCCGGGAAAAGCCCTGCACGGGGAAGCCTGCGGGATAGGCACGATCATCAGCATGATCCTGCACAAAGGCGACTGGCAGAAGATCAGAAGATCGCTCAAAACGATCGGCGCTCCGGTAACGCCCAAAGAGCTGGATATCTCTGACGAGATCGTTATCGAAGCGATCCTTCGGGCAAAAGAGATCCGGCCGGAACGCTACACCATCTTTGATGAGGAGATCACCCGGGATCAGGCGGCCTCCCTGGTTGCCCGGTTATATGAGGAGTAAGCTATGGACAAGGAAGAAACAATAATAACCATCGTCGGCTCGGTCTATGCCCAGGAGGGGGCCGAGTTCGTCTATGCAGGAAAAGCGCCAGAGTGTGAATCATGCAAGATCGTCAAGGTCTGTCACAACGCAAAACTCAGGGAAGGAAAACGGTACCGTGTCGTTTCGGTCCGAAAAACCAAACATGACTGCGCCGTTCACGAAGGCGGAGCAAAGGCCGTAGAAGTTGAAGAGACGATCATCACTGCCGTGATCCCGACGAGTCAGGCGACCCGCAGGACCCGGATCACGTATACGCCGGTCTGTGATGATGTATTCTGTAAAGGGTATGCGTTCTGTCACCCGGACGGGCTGACGGAGAAGGGCAGATATGTGGTCCTTGAGGTCCTGGGTCCCTACTCGGAGTGTCCGAAGGGTGTGAAGAATCTGAAACTCGTCGAGATGCGTTCCGTTCCGACCTGAAGGTTCAAACGAGTCAGCTTCTCTGACGTTCCCGGATTTTTCTGCAGAGGTTTTCCGCGGTCTGTGCTATCCTGTCCTTTGGCAGCAGCGAATCGATCCAGGTCTGCGGCACTCCCCAGAGAATGCCGGCCAGTCCTCCGGCGATGCATGCGATCGTGTCCGTGTCTCCGCCGAGGACGCATGCACGGCACACCACGTCCGCATACGCCGATCCGTCCCTGAAACAGATAAATGCGCATCTGGTCGTCTCGACCGGGTCAAGCGAAGGCACCAGCTCACCGGTGAGGTAGACCGCCGGCACCTCCGCCAGGACCTCGGCTTTTGATTTTCCCGCTGTCAGTCCTGCCGCGGCTTTTGCCAATGCTGCACAGCAGTCAGCGGCGTCTTTGTCATAATGCGTGAAGCCCGAAACGATGCGGGCGGTCTGCTCCGGATCTTCCTCCATAACGAGTCCGACGGGTATGGTCCGCATAACACTGCCGTTGGTTCTGCTTCCGCGGGCCGTGTGGACGGCGCAGACAGCCTTTTCAGGATCGCATCCCTGTTCCAGAAGCGAAGCCAGGGTCAGGGTCGTCTGCCCGAACGTCGACGCATCGTCCCGGAGCGTGAGGATGAGTTTTCGCAGAAATACCGACCGGTCGAACGCTCCCGTCTCGCAGTAGGTTTCCGCGAGAGCGAGCGTCATCAGCGTGTCGTCGGTGACCCCGCCTTTTTTCAGGCCGAACTGCCCTCCGCCCGCCATGCAGACCTCTCTGTTCTCATCCCGGCACGTTCCTTCATACGACGCTCCAAGAGCATCGCCCGCCGCACAGCCGAACAGTCCTCCGATGATCCTTGCCCTCAGCTCATTCATTCCTGTGATCAGCTGTACTGTTCTCACATATAAGGCTGTCTGATGATGTTCTTTGCAAAACACTCTCGCGCAAAAAATCCGGGAACATCTGCGGGGCATTTTTCAAATCTGCGTTCAATGAGGGATTTTATTCCGCCGCAACTCCCGAAAAAACCGTCGTGAAACGAACTCTGATATAAATATGACGAGTAACCTATATGTGCCGATATGATAGACAAGATTAAGGAAGATTTTTTTATAAGAGGTGTTAGAAAATAATGCAGAAAGAAGAGTTACTCCATTTACACATGCTGATGGTCCAGGTCAAGAAGTATTATGAATCAGTATCCGGAAACAATGTTCAGACCGCTGAATACGACGCACTGCAGATATCGCCGATCCACATTCATAAAAATAAGAATCTGCACCGCGTCGCTCTTCTCACTCTGGGAAATGAGATCGTTTCAGATATGAACGCAACTCAGGCCGCCCAGACTCCCTTTACTCAGGAACCAAGCCAGAGTATCGTAGCAGAACACTGATCTTATCACAGATGGACGAGCACGCCGTTTATCGTGAGATCATCTCACGCATTTTTTCCGATCCGGAGCCGGATATCCAGCATATCAAACTCTCGATCTGCCGCAGGTATGCTCTTGACGTGATGCCGAAGAACTCGGCGATCCTTGGAGCTGCCAAGCCTGAAGAGTATGAGGCTCTCCGCCGGGTTCTTATGGTAAAACCGACCCGGACCCTTTCCGGCGTCGCTCCGGTCGCGGTTATGACATCTCCCTGTGCATGCCCGCACGGGAAATGTCTGCCGTGCCCGGGCGGTCCGGATCATGTGTTTCAGTCTCCGCAGAGTTATACGGGAGAGGAGCCGGCGGCTCTGCGTGCACGCCAGAACGAGTATGATCCGTACCGGCAGGTGACCGCACGTCTGGGTCAGTTCAAACGTCTGGGTCATCATGTCGATAAAGCCGAGCTGATCGTCATGGGCGGGACGATGACCGCCCGCGATGATGCGTATCAGGTATGGTTCGTTTCGGAGTGCCTTCGGGCGATGAACGAGTTCTCCGGAAATAAGTCCGCTGCCGGATCAGTGGATGAGCTGATGCTCGAGAATGAAAAAGCCGATGTCCGCTGTATTGCGACGACTTTTGAGACCCGGCCTGACTGGTGTCGAAAGGAGCATATCAATAAGATGCTCGATCTCGGGGTGACCAAGGTCGAGCTCGGGTTCCAGCACACCGAGGATGAACTTCTGCTGCAAAACAAACGCGGCCATACGGTCGAGGATAGTGTTCGTGCAAACACCCTCCTCCGGGATGCCGGCATCAAAGTGGGGTTCCATGTCATGCCGAATCTGTATGGAAGCACAATTCCGCGTGACCGCGAGATGTTCGATGCGCTTTTTACCGACCCGCGGTTCTGCCCGGATTTCCTGAAGATCTACCCGACGCTGGTTACACCCGGCGCAGAGCTTGAAGAGCTCTGGAAGCGGGGCGAATACGTCACGTATGATGAGGATGAACTTGTCGATCTGCTCGCCTATGCAAAAAGCCGGCTGCCCGAGTATGTCAGGCTCCAGCGTGTCCAGCGGGATATCCCGGCAAAACTCATCGTCTCCGGATCGATCCACGGACACATCCGTCAGATGGCGGCGGCCAGACTGAAAGAACAGGGGGGGAGCTGCCGGTGTATCCGGTGCCGCGAGATCGGCCGCCGGCCAAGCAGCGCGGTCGTGGAGGAGAAGAGCCAGGTCTATTCCTGCTGCGGCGGGACAGAGCATTTCCTGTCGACGGTCGCCGGCGAGTCGCTGATCGGATTTGTCCGTCTGCGGTTTCCGGGTACGGTGTTCAGGCCGGAACTCGAGGGAGCCGCTCTGGTGCGTGAGCTCCACGTCTATGGAGAAATCGTCCCGCTTGGCGAATCAGGCTCGGGAGACAAGCGCCAGCACCGGTCGTACGGCCAGCAGCTTTTGAAGCGTGCCGAAGAAACCGCGCGTGAAGCCGGGTATTCGAAGGTCGCCGTAATGAGCGGTGTCGGGGTCAGACCTTACTATCATAGACAGGGATATCAGCGTACAGGTCCATATATGATTAAGAATCTATGAAACCTGCCACGCTCGAATTTCTCAGGCAACGTTTTTCTGCCTACTACAACGGGGCCATTCCGGGAGCGGGGGCAGGGTATGTTCCCGAGTCCCTTACCGAACGTGAGTGGGGGTTTCTTTTCTTCACCGAAAATCCGCGGTCAGGCATGCGGCGGCACATCTCGTTCACGTCTCAGGAGGAGCTGAACGCGTATCTGAAGAACATGGTTCCGGCCCATGTGTATTACTCGACCGCATATTATACGCATCCGGGGGCCGCCCAGATGGCGGACAAAGAGTGGCTCGGGGCCGATGTGATCTTCGATTTAGATGCAGATCACATCGTCCGTGCGCCGTACGATGTCATGCTTGCCCGGGTAAAAGAGGAGCTTTTCAAACTGATCGATATGCTTACTGGCGAACTCGGGTTTGCAAAGCGGGATCTCCGCATCAACTTTTCCGGAGGACGCGGATATCATGTCCATCTCCCGCTTCTTTGCGTCCGCGGGTGGAGCACGGCGGAGCGCCGGGAACTGGTGAATTACGTCTCCGGAACCGGTCTTTCATTCGACAGCATGCTGGCCTCATCACAGAAGTCCGGCTGGCCGGTCAGGTATCACGACGCGCTGGCAGATGAACTTTCCCGGATCGCGGTTCTGCCTCCGGAGGATGCACTCGCATATCTTTCCGGACTTTCCGGGATCACGGAAAAGTTTGCCGCGGGTTTTTTGAAAAATATCGCGGCCGCCCAGACGCTTCTCGACAACGATCCAAAAAAGCTTCTTGAAAACAAGGTGGTGCGGGCAATCGCCAATGCAGAAAACGCCCCCTTCCAGGCAGGGGTCCTATCAAGGGCCGCGCAGGCAGACGAACCGGTCACGACGGACGTCAAACGCCTCATTCGTCATCCTGGCTCTCTTCACGGGGGCTCGGGTATGCGCGTGGTCCCGATCCCGGCTGATCAGCTGGATGGGTTCGATCCGTTGATCGACGCGGTCGTTTTTGGGGAGCGCAGCGTCTCCGTTGACTGCGCGTTCAATATGTCCATGCCGATCCTTGGAAATACCTACGCGCTGACCGCCGGCCGCAACACCGTGCCCGAGGCACTTGGAGTATTCCTCTGCTGCCGGGGCATCGCCGAGTATTCAGGGGGGCTGTAGATGGGAAGGATCACCACCTCCGATCTGCACGGGTATCTGATCGATGAACGAAATCTGGGTTCTCTTGCCGAGATCCCGGCTACCCTGTATGAAGAGGTCCATGCGGATATTCTTGCCCTGTATAAACAGGCCGCTTCGCACGACGACCCGTTCGGCGAAGGCGCGCAGAGTGTTTTGAAGGAGCGCGAAAGTCTGCGCGAATACATTCGCGATCTGTACGGGGTCCGGACCCGGAAAATCCTCGCTCTTGCCCTCGCTCGTGCAAACGGCGAAGAAATCAACCGGGAAGAGATCCGGATGATGGTCCCGGGCGAGCGTATGCTTTTCGATGTTGTGTATGAATCCGCCTCCTCCTGCAGAAAGACTCTTTTAGATGGGAAACCAACATTAGAGACCACTGCATACCATTTCGTTCCCGCAGAGGTTTCAGCCGAACAAGCTCCGGTCCCGCTGACGCCTGTGAACGAGAGCCCGGATAAGCAGTGCGCAGATGAAGTGAACGTAACGTCCGCCGATGCCCCTGCTCCCGAGTCATACCGCGTGATCGCGGTATATGAAAATCTTCCAGAATTTCAGGATTATAGCGGACGAATTTACGCTCTTTCGCCAGGAGATGTCGTATCGCTGCCACCCCAGATGGCAGATGTTCTGTGTAAAGACAACAAAGCCTTAAGTATCAGGCTTCGCAAATAAGTATGGTATTTGGTATTCCCGTTTCAAAGGGGTAAATATTCATGAAGAAACCAGTAAAATTTAACACCTACTGCCCATACTGCCGGAAACACACCGAGCACGAGGTTGAGAGGGTAAAGAAAGGCAAGACGACCGGTCTCCACTGGATTGACCGTCAGAAAGCACGCCGCAGCAAAGTTGGCAACCGTGGTAAATTCGGTAAAGTTCCGGGAGGAGACAAACCGACCAAGAAGATCAACATGCGCTACCGGTGCAAGATCTGCGGTAAAGCCCACTTAAGAGAAGGGTACCGTGCAGGTAAATTCGAACTTACGGAGTAAGTAATATGGTAAAAGCATCCCGAGAAACCCGGAGCAAGTTCCTGAAGGTAAAATGTCCGGACTGTGAAAACGAACAGCTCGTATTCGAGAAAGCAACCTCCGTTGTTGAATGTACCGTCTGCGGACGCGTCCTTGCAGAGCCGACCGGCGGCAAGGCTGTTATCAAAGCAGATGTCGTAGCAACATTTGAATAAATCTGGAAAATTATCTGATGAGTGAAAGAGATTGGCCAATAGATGGAGAACTTGTCGTCTGTAGTGTTACAGAGGTCAAGGACTTTGCGGCATTTGTAAACCTGGATGAATATGAAGGACGGCAGGGGCTGATCCCTATTGCAGAGATCGCCCGCGGCTGGATCAAACACATACGGGATTACATCCGTGAAGGACAGAAAGTTGTCTGTAAAGTTCTTCACGTGGATGAACGCCGCGGCCACATCGATCTTTCCCTCAAAGATGTCAACGAACACCAGCGCCGGGAAAAGATCCAGGACTGGAAGAATGAGCAGAAGGCACATAAGTGGATCCAGTTTGCTTCGACCGAGTCGAACGTCGAGATCAAGACGTTCGAAGAGGCGATGTATGCTGAGTTTGGTTCGCTTTATGCGGCGTTCGAGGCCATTGCTTTATACGGTGACGCTACTCTCGCTAAATTCTCCCTTCCCGCAGAGGGGGCCCTTGCTCTCGCAAAAGTCGCCGCGGAAAATGTGAAAGTTCCAAAAGTCACCGTGAGTGCGATCCTTGAGCTTACCTCCACCAAACCCGACGGTGTCAACATCATCCGCCGTGCACTCAGAAGCGCTGAACCGAAAGTGGACGGCGCCGAGATCGAACTTCTCTATCTCGGAGCCCCGCACTACCGGGTAAAAGTCGTCGCTCCTGACTACAAAACTGCAGAAAAAGCACTGGTCAAAGCATCCGAAGCAGCGATCGGTGTGATGGAACGCGCTGAAGGTTCCGGCAAACTCATCCGGAAACAGAAGTAATATCTGGTGTTTTTATGACGGGTCATATTCGTAGATGCCCTGAATGCAACACCTACACTCTTTTTACGATCTGCCAAAAATGCGGATCTTCTACGGTTTCTGCCCATCCGGCAAGATATTCACCTGAGGATCCCTATGGTAAATATCGAAGGATGGTTAAGGCATGGAACAGGTAAACGTCAGATGGTATGTTGAGGATGTGGCAGCGCATTCCGCTCCGGTAGTGATCGCAGGGCTGCCCGGTGTCGGACATGTCGGCAAACTTGTTGTCGACCATCTTGTTCACGTCCTTTCAGCGGTGAAAGTTGCCGAGATCACCTCCACCCTTTTTCCTCCGCAGATGTATCTCTCGGAAGACGCGGTCCTTCGGATGCCGAGAAACGAGGTGTTTTTTGCACCGGGATCCGCGAGTTCTCCTGGGGTCCTTCTTCTGGCAGGTGACTGTCAGAGCACGACACCCGAGGGACATTACATTCTGGGAAATGCGTATATACGCGTCTTCGAACTGCTCGGCGTCAAACGGATATACACGCTCGGCGGCTACGGGGTCGGCAGAATGGTGGAGACCCCGCAGATTCTTGCGGCGCTTTCCTCTGCGTCGTTAAAGGACGAGGTCCTCTCAGCAGGAGCTGTTTTGAATAAAGAAGAGCCGGTCGGCGGGATCATCGGGGCCGCGGGTCTTCTGATCACGCTTGGCCGTCTTGCCGGCATGGAGGGAGTCGCTCTTCTCGGCGAGACGTCCGGGTATCTGGTGGATCCGGTCAGTTCGACTGCCGTTTTGGATGTGCTGGAAAAACTCACCGGCATCACGGCGGACCGGACCGAGCTTGCCGAGCTCGCATCCCAGATGATGACCGAGGTCTCGGCGCTTGCCTCCACGATCCAGAGAAACAATGCAGACGACCTGAGTTATATTGGATAATCGCTATGCAGTGCAACGCGGATCTCCACCTCCACTCCTGTTTTTCGATGGCGACCTCGCCTGAGATGCTTCCGGACAAGATCCTTGCCGGCTGCCGGACAAAGGGCATCCGGGTCGTCGGGACCGGTGATGCTCTTCACCCGGTCTGGCGGGAGATGTGGACGCCTTTTCTGGAGAACGATCATGGTATCACGGTCGTTCCCCAGACCGAAGTTGAAGACTCCTCCCGCGTCCATCACCTGATCCTGATGGAGACGTTCGATCAGTTTGCCGAACTTCAGCAGAGGTTCGCCTCCGCCTGCGGTCATCTGATGACGGCAGGCCGCCCTCATCTTCACCTGACGGGAGAAGAGATCGCCCGCGAGGTACATGATCTTGGCGGACTGATCGGTCCGGCCCATGCGTTCACCCCGTGGACGTCTCTCTTTGCCGCTTTTGACCGGCCTTCCGACTGTTACGGCGAAGAGTCTATCGAGTTCTGCGAGCTGGGACTTTCAGCTGATTCTTCCTACGGTGCAGGCATCGAAGAGTTTGCAGGCGTTCCATTTTTATCGAACTCGGATGCCCACAGTGCGGCGCCGGAGAAACTCGGCCGCGAGTTCACGCGGATGGATCTGGCATCCCTTTCGGTTCGTGGGGTCCTTGAAGCGGTGAAAAAAGGTTCGGTCGTGCTGAACGCCGGATTTTTCCCCGAGGAGGGAAAATACAACAGGACGGCCTGCACGCGGTGTTATGCCCAGTTCTCCCTTGCCGAAGCGGAACATTTTCACTGGAAATGTCCGCATGACAAAGGCAGGATAAAACTCGGCGTGAAGGAACGTGCGGAACAACTTTCGTCGATACCGCCGACGGATCGTCCGCCTTATCTGAAGATGATCCCGCTTGGGGAGGTCATCGCCCGCGTACTGGGAGTCTCCTCGCCAAACACCAAAAAAGCGCGGGCACTGTATTCTGCGTTCATCGAGGCGTTCGATAACGAGATCAGCATTCTCCTTGAAATGCCGTATGCAGAGCTCGCGGAAGTTTCAGCTCCGGCCGCCCGTGCGGTCATCTCGATGCGGGAAGGCCGCCTCACCCTTATTCCGGGCGGCGGCGGAAAATACGGTTCGTTCACGCTCTGACGGGAAATGCATCCGGCAGGTTATGCGAGAAATGCACATCGTGACTCGTCCATGATCTGGACATCGTCAAGTGACCACAGACGCATGTTCCGCGAGGTCTTTTCGATACCGAGTTCGGTGTTCGAGTCGATCTCGATAAGATAGGCCTCCAGCTCCTGGACACGCATCCTGTTTGCCGCGACCGCCCGGTGATGTCCGTCGATCAGGATGTATTTGTCTCCTCTGTGCACGACGATAAGCGGCTCGGCAAGCCCTTTTTTGATCTCATACGCTCTCCCGTCCAGTTCATCCATATACACTTTGGACTGGGTGGGGATCAGATTTTTAACAGACACCATTCCGCGTGAGAGCAGCGGGTCCAGTCCGTAGAGGGTCTTGAGCGTGGTCATGTAATCGAACACTTTCTCGGGCGTCACCCGTTCGATCTGGGATCGGATCACATCTGCATTCGTAATGATACCGACAAACTTTCCTGTCGGATCAACCACCGGAAGTTTCTGGACGCAGAATCTGAACATTTTCCGTGCGACATCGGTCATTCCTTCATCCGGGTGGGTCTTCAGGATCACCGGCTGCATAAGGGGTGCGATACTGTCGGTCGCTTTTGCATCAATGATATCTCTTGCCGCGATCAGACCAACGACTTTTCCATTGGAAAGGACGGGAAACCCGTCGTGTGTCGTTGTCCGGATAAGTCCGATGACATCCTTCACGGTCTTTCCGGCGTCAAGACTGATCACATTGGTCGTCATGTACTCTTTTACGAGCTTCTTCTCGGTCGGGATAAGTTTCGGGTGTGTGGGGCGCACGACCGATCTTTCCGGATTATCATCGATTTTTATGTCGCTGATCCGGAATATTTTCATGGAGTGTGCGGTTTTTTCCAGGCCAAGTTCAATATCGGCATCCAGATAGACAACATATGCATCCAGTTCGGTTATGCCGAGCCGTTCTGCAGCAACTGCCCGGTGGTGGCCGTCCACCAGGATGGTCCTGGCTCCGGATTTCACCACGATCACCGGTTCGGCGAGATGTTTCCGGAGTTCATAGGTCCTTCCTTCAAGTTCATCCTGATGGACCGAACTCTGTGTCGGCTGAATAGCTTTGACCCGGACCGGTTCGCGTTTGAGGTGGGTCTCCACTCCGTATAATGAGTGAAGCGCCCGCATAAAATTGAATACCTTCTCGGGGGTCACCCGTTCGATCTGGGACCGGATCACGTCCATATTGGATATGATTCCCAGAAGCTCATTCTCGGGGCCGACAACGGGCAGTTTCTGGATCCCGGTCCGAAATATCCGCCGCGCAACCTCGGTTATCGTCACATCGGGCCGTGCGGTTATTGGATGGCGCGTCATCCGCAGCTCGACTTTTGTTGAAGGGAGTTCGCCGATGATGTCCCGTGCGGAGATGTATCCGACCACTTTTCCAAGTCTGAGGACTGGAAAACCGTCATGCGTTGTTGTGTGGATCTGGCGGATCACATCACCTACCGTTCCGGATGCATCGATGCTTACAACATCATGCGTCATGTAGTCGCGGACCTGTTTTTTCTCCATCGCTTAAACCTAGTATTTGCGATTCAAGAACATCAATCTTGTTAAAAATAAGGATTTGCGGGGGATGATCCCGGGCCGGCGCCAGGCCGGTTCACTCGATATCGATCGGGACGCCGGTGTCCTGGGCAGTTTTTTGGAGAGTGATCTCCATGATGCCGTTTTTGAACGAGGCTTTTGCTCCTTCTGCACTGACCTCGGCGGGCAGACGGATGACCCTCTCGCCGGCGCCGGCTCTCCTCTCACGTAAATGATAGATGCCGGAAGCATCCGTTTGCGAGACTTCCCGGTCATACTTCGTTTTGATCAGCAGTGAGGATTCATTCAGAAGTTTTATCGAGACGTCCTCTTTTTCGATTCCCGGGAGATCACAGGTGATAATGATCTCGCCTGGTGTTTCGCAAAGATCCACATGGAAGTCGCCGGTGATCCGCGGTACGGCATTTTTTGCGATGGTCTTTAAGCTCTCGGAGCGCGATGCAAGATTTTCGGCACGTCCTTCCATTTCGGAAAAAAACGTGTCGAGTTCGGAACCGAGTGTTCCAAAGCTGAACGGGCAGAATCTGATTGGCATATTGTACCTCCTTATACAGCATCATCGAATGATGTTTACATTAAGTAAGTCATTATTGTATATATAGTTGACTGTAAGCAGAATACGCATCGGAAGAGAAGGTGTTTATGATATCACATCCCCATATTACTCACAAATGGCAGTACAGACGAAGTCCAAATCTGAGGAGAAAGGTCCGAAGAAGAATATAAACTGGACGCAGGTAGGCGTGATCGGCTTTTGTGTCCTGATAGTGATTATGTGCATCGTATCATTCAGCGGGTTGCCCAACGCTATTGGCAATCTCATCAATGGGAACGGTGCAGCAGGTACCGGCGCAGTAGTGTCCGGCAATCCCGTATATGTCAATTACACGATGAACATCGGCGGATCTGCCGTTTTCGAGAACGCAATGGGATTCTTTGCCGGTTCGGAGGTCAACCAGTCTCTGTACGTATCCGTTGACGGATATGAATATCCGTTTGTCGTATATCCAACAGAGTTCAACCAGATCTCATCCGGCGTTATCGGTCTTGTGCCGGGAGAAAGCAGGACCGTTGCCGGTTCCGGCTCTGATCTCGCTTACCAGATGACTAAGGAAGAAACCGAGACCGCCGGCCTGGTTTTCGCTGATACGAACGTTGATGACAGGGTATTCATTACCGTCGATTATCTCAATGAAAATGAGGAAGCCGCAAAAGCATACCGCATATGTGTTGTAACCGAGAAAACCGCGGACAATCTGACTCTGCAGTACGGCTCGGACACAATAGATATCAAAATGGTTGGTTATTTAACAACCAGCTAATATTTTTTACTTTTTTAAATCTTCCAGTTCGGCACGGATCTTTTCCAGCTCAAGGATCTGCTCTCTGTGGTAAGCGAGGATCATATCGCTGATGAGTCCGATCATAAACGTCAGAATGCCGGTCACGATCAGAAGCATCGTCAGGATCGTCAGCGGAAGATGTTCGATCCCCTTGAACCACTCAAAAAGAACATAGATGCCGGTGAAAAACCCGGCGAGACCGAGAATAACTCCAAGAACACTGAAATGGAACAGGGGGTTGTTCATTTTTCCGTAACGGTTGATCGCTCTGATGATCTTGTATCCGTCACGAAAGGGATTGAGTTTTGTGGGGGATCCGGGGCGTTTTTTGTAATATGTCGGGACGACTTCAAATCTGAGATTATGGTGAACGACTGCGGAGCTGATCTCCGTTTCGATCTCAAATCCGGTCTGGGAGAGATTCATTTTTTGAATCGAATCTCTGGTGAACCCACGGTATCCTGAGAGGATGTCTGTCATATAGACGCCGTGCGCCCATTTGAAATATTTATTCATTATTATATTACCCAGACGGTTCAAACGGGTGAGGGCTCCGTGATCAAAGCTCCCCAGCCGGTCGCCGATCACATGGTCTGCCCGCCCTGATACGAGCGGTTCGATCATCGAGTCGGCGAATTCTGGGGGGTTGGTCCCGTCCCCGTCCATCATCAGAATGTAGGGTTCGGTGATCTGCCTGAATGCTTCGATCATCGCAGCCCCTTTCCCTTTGCCGGTCTGGGTAAGGACTTTCGCTCCAAGTTCTGCGGCGATCGCCGGCGTACCGTCCGTGGAATGTCCGTCGACCACCAGGATTTTGGTATAGCCGAGACTCTGCAGTTCACGGATGAGCGGTCCGATGGTCGTTTTCTCATTGAGTGTCGGGATCAACACGCAGACATCGTCTTTATTCATCATCGATCATTTATTTTTCAGCTGCCAGAGCATTCTTCCCTGTATGCCGAAGTATTTGGAGTAGCCTATCGCGTCACGCTGGTCGATGGTCGTCGAGTCGAAGGATACCATGTCCATAGAGTAGATGGCATTTGGCGATGATCTTCCCATAATGTGCATTCCTCCTTTGTACAGCTGGATGTCTACTGTTCCGGTGACGCGTTTCTGCGTTTCGTCGATGAATGCATTCAGGTCATGGTACAGGGGTTCGTGGATCAGTCCCATGTAGGCAAGTTCCGCCCACTGGTCATCGACGATGTGTTTGAACTTCAGTTCGGCTCTGGACAGGACCAGTTTTTCGAGATCTTTGTGGGCCGCGATAAGGACGGTGGCTGCCGGATGTTCGTAGTTTTCTCTGGCTTTCAGGCCAAGAACACGGTCCTCGACCATGTCGTTTCTTCCGACACTGTGATTTCCGGCAAGTTTGTTCAGCGCCACGATCAGTTCGACGCCGGCCATTTTTTTACCGTTTAAGGATACCGGCACACCGTTTTCAAATCCGATGGTGACGATCTCCGGCTCGTTTGGCGCATCCTTCAATGCTTTCGTCCAGTGGTAGATCTCCTCGGGCGGGTGGTAGTCGGGCTCTTCGAGGCGGCCGCCTTCGATGCTGCGGGACCAGATGTTTTCATCAACACTCCACGGGGTGGATTTTTTTACCGGGATGGGGATGTTGTGCTGCTCGGCATAATCGATCTCCCATTCACGGGTCATGTTGTGTTCACGCATCGGAGCGACGATGTCAAATCCGTGCATGCGGAAGATGTAGTCGAACCGAAGTTGGTCATTTCCTTTTCCCGTGCATCCGTGACCGATCGCGGCTGCATTTTCCTGTTTTGCGATCTTTACGATCTCTTCTGCGATGATCGGGCGGGCGAGGGACGTGCCCATCGGATAGCCTTCGTAGAGTGCGTTCGCCTTGATTGCCGGGAACACATGGTTTTTGACAAATGCGTCCTTCAGGTCAAGGGTGAAATGTTTGTCTGCGATGAGGTTTCCTTTGTCGGTCGCCATTTTTACTTCGCTTTCGGGCTGGCCGACATCTGCCGCGACCGTGATCACACGGTCGTATCCGTACATGTTCTTTAAAATCGGAACACAAATCGAGGTGTCAAGACCTCCGGAAAAGGCGAGGACAACAGTGCCTTTCCCTGTTTTCTCAGTTGTATCTGTCATGCGGATCTCCGATAAATACTGAATAGTATTTGTGTGCCGGAGATATTCAATACTGCTGATTCCAAAAGATATGCGGCCCAATCAAAACTGAAGCGTGCAGCGGGGGATACTTCAGGGCGCGGATGATACCGGGTCGGTGTGCCGAATCGGCGGCTTTCTGGATCGGGATCTTTTCTGCTGACGGGAGGTGAAAATACCCTGAGATCAGGGTGCGGATAATGTTTCGGGCTGACCTGATGAGGATGTCGAGGAGATGCCCTGCCACGGTTTATACACGTGAAAAAGCCGATTCTCCCTCCTTTTTTTCTGAAAATACCTGCGGCATTCCGCTTTTTTTCGCAATAAATATCCTTTATGCATACCTTTATTACCTCAGGGATAAATCAATAAATTAAACCTTTTGGAGAAAAAAAATGTCCGAACTCTACAAAAAAATGATCGATGAGGCAATGGCTGCACAGCATGCTGATGTCGAAGTCCTCAAAGCGAGACGTGGAAAGCATTTCACTCTCAAGGATGCCCGCCCGTACGTTGAAGCGGTGGAAAAGATGACCGTGGGTCCAAAACAGAGCGCCTCGGTCATCAATCTGCACAAAGATTCGGTGAAGACCCACTTCAATGTTCTCTCGGGTCTGACCAGACATGTAAAGCCTGAAGACGATCCCTTTGTCGAACATTATCAGACCCCCGTTGTTTTAGAGATCCTCCGTGATCAGGATGCGAAGTTTGCAAAGAGTCTGGAGACCTTTGCCGACTCGATCAAAACCCATGAGGCGATCATCGGCAGAGAGGCAGCACGCTGTTATGCCGGTTTCTATGGGCCGACCTGTGTCGTTGACTTTGCTCTTATGCCGGGTTCAACGAGCAATGTCGTCAACCAGGTCCTGACAAAAACCGAGATCCCTGTTGCCCACAAGCAGGCGATCCTTGCCGCAAAATCCTGGGGTATGAACACCTCATACGGTATTGGCGATCTCTTTGCAAAACGCATCGAAGCCGGCGACACTCTTGCCGAAGCATCCAGAAAGGAGGTCCGTCAGCTTCAGGATCTTTACCGGAACCCGGTGGATGCCCAGGCCAAGCTCATGCAGAGAGCCGGCATGAAGTCCTTCTCCGCAAGGAGATATATGGAGAACTACCGCAAAGGCATGGAAAAAACCGTAAAAGCGGCGATTGATGACGGTGTTCATTACGGAAACATCGCTACGATCCCTGCCTACTGTGTTGGTGATGTCTCCCACCACATCTCCCAGTCCACCTACAACATGTGTAAGGATGATGTGGTGATGGCAACGATCGAGGCAGTAACGAATGTGATCGAAAAGACGCTTCTTGCCGCGATTCCGAGTTTCAAAACACCCTATCAGCTGCTGAATGTTGCAACCGGCGCTTCTGCCGCGGCAACTGAGTATCTTCTGGAGCTTGATGCATTCAATGCTCCGATGATTGTGGATCTTCTGACGAAGAGGTATCACAACCTTGTGATGATCAATCCGACAAGAGGGGCAGCCGCCGAACTGCATAACTGCGATTTCATGGATATGATCTACCGCGGCTGGAAGATCCTTGACAAAGCCGAGAGGATCAAGAACGGATCGGGCAAACCGCTCGTTCCAAAAGTCGACGGCATCCCGATCGATCTCTCCCCGATCCATGAGAATGAGGTTCTGATGAACCCTCAGCGCTATGCATATCCGGCATGCGCTATCACGGTTCGCGCTTCGGCTCTTATGCGCCTTGCCGACTATCCGTGTCTTCTGACAAGCGAACCGATCACGGCCACGATGATGACGAACATCATTGCACTTGACAAAAAGACGGCGGCAGCGCCGGTTCGTTCGTGCAAGAGCTGCGCGACCGCATGCCTGATCGGGTCCCGGCACCAGTACTGCCAGTACCGTGAGGCTGTGTAAATGAAATGTTACGTGTGTGAACAGCTGGGGATCGACCGGGAAGCGACCGGTGTATGTATCGTGTGCGGGATGGGTCTCTGCACTGAGCATATGGTTCGTTCCGATGTTGAGATATGGGAAGGGGGGTATCCCTTCCCCTCAAAGAAACTGAAGCATCCGATCCCCCGGATTCTCTGCCCCGAGTGCAGCAAGGCTTTTAAGGGTGACAAGTAATGGATCTCTTTAAACGCTCGCTTGCAGAACTCATCGGCACGATGATCCTTGTGTTCATCGGCTGCGGCTCGGTTGTGATGATGCTGATGCTTGCGGCAGGCACCACCCCTTCAAGCTCATTTAACATCGGTATCGGAGCGCTTGGCGGGATGGGAGACTGGTTTGGCATCAGTGCAGCCTTCGGTCTGGCCGTTACCGTCGTAATTTATGCCCTGGGAACCGTGTCCGGAGCTCACATAAATCCGGCAGTGAGCATAGCTCTCTGCGCGATCCGGAAGTTCCCGGTGAAAGATACGGTCGTGTATGTCATCGCTCAGTGTATCGGCGCATTTTTCGGCGCAGCTCTGCTGTTTCTGATCATTGGTCCGGACTCACTCAGCGTCGGCGGACTTGGCGCAACTGCTCCGTTTCCCGGGATCTCTCTCTGGCAGGCTCTCCTGGCAGAAATCGTCGGGACGTTTGTCCTGATGCTCGTGATCATGGGGGTCGCTGTTGATAAAAAAGCGCCCGCGGGATTCGCCGGTCTTGCGATCGGTGCGGCCGTGACCGCGGTCATCGTTGCAACCGGAAACATCTCCGGCGGCTCGATCAATCCTGCACGTACCTTTGGTCCTGACTTAATGGGACTGATCGTTTCGGGCTCAGACGCGCTCTGGACCACGTTCCCGATCTATATCGCAGGCCCGGTCATCGGCGCCGTGCTGGCTGCGTTTTTCTACATCTTTGTGGCGGGAAGACCCGAGTGATCACTGATCACCTCTTTTTTCCATTCACCCGCAAAGTATTCTGATAAAAAAAAGTTATGACCGTTCCCCGTAGATCCGTTTGATCTCGTGGGCCTCGGCGGTTTTGTCTTTTCTGGTGATAACGTTTCCTTTCCGGAGTTTGATCCTTGTTATGCGGAACTGTCTTCCGGCGACCGATGTTATGTGGTCGATGGTATAGACTTTGTTTCCGTCGACATTTTCATACAGGGGGATCGTCACGGCGCCTTTATTCAGCGATGCACGAATGATGACCTGGTCAACGAGCCTGGTCCAAAGTACATCGATTTTTTCCGCAGGCAGTTTTTGTCTGCGTGCATTGTTCTCTTCTATCGAGGTGACCTCGACGCTGAACGAATCCTCACCGACCTCGGCAACCAGATAATCGCCGACCGTGATCATGTCTCCTTCGACCAGATCGATCGAGCCGGTGTGTGAATCATTTCCGTAACTGACGACGGCCTTTACGGTCAGGACCCGCGGCTCTTTCAACGTGACCCGCATAACATGTCCGCAGACAGTACATTTCACCACTGCTTCGGGTGGATCTTTAAGAATCTCAAAGTCTGTCTCCTCGCCGCAGACAGGACAGTCGAGTAGTATCATATCATTATCCATACATCATATATTGCATTTTCAAGGAGATAAGCACACCCTCCGGACACGTGGTCCTGGCTTTGGATCCTCTCCTGCACACGTTATATCTGATATGACATACAACACGTACCTCAAGCGCATGTCAGTAACCGAAATCATCCATTGTCACGGGCATACAAATATACGCGGCCTGCACAAAACCACGTTTGAGATCACCAAAGAGACCGAACTCTCGCCAAAAGGCGACTGTATCATCGCTGTTGGAGCTGACAAAGGAGCTGCCGATCTGTCTCCCGCATTCCGTCAGGCAATTGCGGATGACTCGGCGGTTCTTCACACAACCCTTACATGCGGGGAAATTTCCGTTACGATCCTGTCTCAGGGCGCGTCAGGCATAACGCTGACGCATCCTGCGGATCTCGTATGGAGGAGAAGCAGTTTTGTCTGTCCCAGGACGATTGCGGTGTACAGTGATCACACTGCGTCGCTTCTCCCGCGGGAACTGGTGGCTGCCTTGCAGCGCGGGGCAGACCTTACGGTAATTCTGGAGGTTGAGGGACCTCAGTGATCGTCAGTTCCGCTTTCTGTAAAAATGTCTCACATTTTTGAATGAGCAGCATGCCTCGCTGATGAAGTTTTACCGCATCTTCGATCGGCGTGTTCGGATCGTCCAGCTGTTTTGCGATTTCACGCAGTTCGGCGATCATCTCTTCGTAGGTTGGTTCGGGTTCTTTTGTGGTCATTTGATACTCTCCACGATCGAGGTAATCTCCCCGTCGGCAAGTTTCAGGTTGAGCCGGTCATCTTTGGCGATCTTTTTCACGGAGCGGACAACGGCCCCGTCTTTCCAGACAAGAGCGTAGCCGCGTTCAAGCGGTTTGTACGGATCGCGGCTGAGAATGATCTCTTTTTGCGCGAGAAACGCGAGGCGGGCCGTCGTGATCCGGTTTTTCACACCCTTTTGGATCATAGCCTCCCATGAACGGCATGCCTCGTGTTCAACCGCCACCCGGCGAACTGCGGCCCGCCTGATCCGCTCTTCCAGTTCGGCCGTCTGCAGATGCATCTGATCCAGTTTCCGGGTCAGACGGCTCGGATCCACTCTGATCTTCATCTCGGCGACCCGGTTCTTCTCATCCGAAAGAAGCCTGACCATTCTGTCATGGATGGATCTTCGATCCTTTTCAAGTTTTTCGAGCAGAACGGAACGGTCCGGAACGACGGTCTCGGCCGCCGCCGAAGGGGTCGGGACACGCCGGTCAGCGGCAAAATCCGAAAGAGTCGTGTCGGTTTCATGGCCGATCGCGCTGATGATCGGAACCTTCGAGTTCCTGATCGCTGTGACTACATCCGGGTGGTTGAAGATGAACAGATCCTCAAAACTTCCCCCTCCTCTTGCAATAATAATGACATCCGCTTTGTCCTGCAGGGACAAAATCGCCGAGACGATGCCTTTTTCCGCTCCGTCACCCTGAACGGAAGTGCCTGCAAGCAGGATCGGGAGAGGATACCGCCGGCTGATCACATTTTTGATATCCTGCAGGACCGATCCTGTTTTTGAGGTGACGACCCCGATGTTTCGTGGAAAAAGCGGAGGGTCGCGGATCTCTGACTGCGGTCTTGGGATGATGCCTTTTGCCTCCAGCTCTTTTCGCCACTGTTCCTTCAAAAGATACAGACCCGCCTTTCCAAAAAGCGCAGGCTCCATCTTTTTGACGATGAACTGCAGGCGGCCTCCTGCCGGATAAAAATCAACAAGACCTGTTGCCTGAACGAGCAGTCCGTCTTTTACGGAGAACGGGAGGTTTTTCACCGAATACTTCCACATCACGCAGGAAATGGATGCCGGATCGTCCCCCTGCTCTGTCAAAGAGAAGTAGAGATGTCCGGACGCGTTGGGCCGATAGCCGGTGATCTCCCCTCTGACGACGATATCGGTTAAGAGCGGACAGTCAACAACTTCGCGTATCCGCTTTGCCAGTTCAGATACGCTGAGCGTGGTGTCTGAAGTTCCAAGCGTTGAGTTTTCCGTAATCGGAGTAAGAAACGCGGGCTCTGACTCTTCACTGTCAAATGTAAGGGTCTTTTGCTGAGCGGTCCGCTTCTTTCCTGCCATATAGCATACATTTAGTTGCTGACATGAGAAATATAACGGTTAATGATCCGACTTGCCGCGTCATCGATGTTCTTGCACGAATATGAACCTCAGGAGATTTTTGCCGCAGTAGATAACGCCGGAGCCGATACGATCGAGTTCTGGATGGAAACGCCGACCTTCTGGATGCGGGGAGCGCATGTTTCAGAACTTGCCGATCTCCTGACCCGCTACCCGCATTTTGGCAAGATCGCGATGCATGGTCCGGTTTTCGAACTGAACCCCTGCTCGTTCAATCCCAAAATCGCGGATCTCGCCGCAGAATACACACTGGCCTGCATGGATATTCTGGAGCAGCTCGGCGGCGGCGTTCTTACCATCCATCCCGGAAAAAGAACGGCGAAACGGCCTATAAGCCCGATCGACAAGGAACGGTTCGTTCGTTATATCGAACGGGTGGGAAATGCCGCCGTCGGGAGCTCGGTCACCGTCGCTCTCGAAAATATGCCGCCTGCGGTGAATGCCCATATGGTAAAGGCAGACGAACTTCGTTCTGTTCTTGATGAGTACGGCTGGCTTTCGCTGACCTGGGATTATGCGCATGCATGCCTGACGGGAGATCCGTTTTCCTTCCCCCGGGAATGCGGCGAGCGGATCGTCAACATCCATACAAGTAAAGGCGATCGTCACGCGATGCACTCGCCTCTTGCCGGAACACCCGAGGCGGATGAACTGAAATCCGTTCTTTCAGCTATGCGGTATCAGGGTCTGATGACCTTTGAACTGGAAGATCTGAGTTTTATGCCGCATTCAGGTTCGCTTTGTCCCCGTCCGTTATCTTATGAGGAAAAGATCGCGGTCCTGACGCGTGAAGTAGAGGAGTTTTCGGTTTGCCGATGTATTTAAGAAAAGGTACGTATAAATTAATATAGAGATTTTAACCAATGGCTGTTCCCAGACATAAAAATAGATCTGCCGCAGATGCGGCGTGGACGTTATGGTAGATTATACGAATATCATCATTTTTATTATACTGCTGATCTGTTCGGCATTTTTTTCGGCCTCTGAGGTTGCCCTTATCGGTATCAGCCGCGCGAAGGTGCGCGCTCTTTCCGACACCGGCAAACGGGGAAAGCGGCTGGAAAAATTAAAAAATAATCCGGATCATTTCCTGATCACGATCCTGATAGGAAACAATATCGCCAATGTCGGAGCTTCAGCTCTGGCGACGGCTATATCCCTGCAGATCTTCGGCAATGCCGGAGTCGCCGTGGCAACAGGAGTTGTAACGCTCCTGCTTTTGATCTTCGGCGAGATCGGCCCAAAGACCTATGCAAACCGTCATCTGGAGCGTGTCGCTTTGTTTGTAGCAACGCCCATCTCGTTTCTCACCGCCCTCCTATCGCCGTTCTTCTTTATCTATGACCGGTTCCGCAGGAAGGATACCTCCCCTTCGGTGACAGAAGAGGAGATCCGTGAATGGATCGATGTCGGTGAGATGGAAGGAGCGATAGAAGAGGAGGAGAAGGAGATGATCTACTCGGTCCTCCGGTTCAACGATACGACGGCAAAAGAGATCATGACGCCAAGACCCGATGTCGCGGTTATAGCGGACACGGCGACCCTTGAACAGGCGGTAGCGCATTTCAGGGAAACCGGATTCTCCCGTGTCCCGGTCTATCATGAAAATACCGACAACATCGTCGGTACCCTGAACTTCAAGGATCTCTTCAATGCCTACTCCACCGACAACCGCAAAGCATCGGTCAAAACCCTGATGCTGGATGTCTACTGCGTGCCGGAGTCAAAGAAGATCGATGTTCTTCTTCGCGAACTTCAGGTACGGCGTGTCCATATGGCGATCGTCTTAGACGAGTTCGGCGGTTTTTCCGGCGTTGTAACGTTTGAGGATATTCTCGAAGAGCTCGTCGGCGACATCATGGACGAATCCGACGGTGACGAGGTCTCAGACATCATTCCTCTCGGCGACGGGATGTACCTGGTCGATGCGCAGGTCAGGGTCGCTTTGCTGAACGACCGGTTCGACATCTCCCTTCCTGAAGATCCGGGAAATTATGAGACCATCGGCGGTCTGGTCTTCTCCCAGCTGGGTCATATCCCCCGTCTCGGCGAATCGATCCCGCTTTCCCATGAACATATCACGCTGGTCGTAACCAAGATGCGGGGCAGACAGATCCTGAAGATAAAAATGATCCTCCCGTCTGTGGATTACGATGATCAGGACATCAGCGGGGAATGACCCGCTCTCCTTTTATACTGCCGCATAGATCTTCTTCCACTTTTCCACGATCCGGTAACCCGGATTTGCCGTGAGAAGAAGATCCCGGATCACCTGCGGGTCGTCCCGCAGATGATACGTGCATACAGCGATTTTTGGTCCATGTTCTGCAAGGATCTCTTGTCCGCCGGCGAGCATTTTCCGTTCCGCCCCTTCGATATCCGCTTTGATGAAGTCCGCGGTTAGGGAGTTTTCGGCACAGAATGCGTCGATGGTGGTGACAGGGACAATTTCCTTTCTGCCCTGCTGCTTCAGGATCATGGAGGAGCCGACAAGCGTGTCGGGCAGGACCGTAAATGCGGCGCTCCCTGTTGTGTCGCTGAGCCCGCAGGGGACGACCGTGACATTTTTTGTGAGATCGGGATTGAGGGAAAGTGTTTTCTGCAGGATCTTTCTTGCCTCCCCGATCGGTTCGAATGCGTAGACCTCAGCCCCTTTGGATGCGGCAAGAAGAGAAAACACGCCCAGATTTGCTCCGCAGTCAAACACGACATCGCCTTTTTCGATTCTGACATCCTGCCATTCATACGGTCCTTCATCGGCGTAATGATATCTGCCCAGCAGAGCCGGGTAGAGGATATCGCCGATCTCCATCGCATAATACGCTTCTTCACGGGTGGGACGCCTCTCGTGGGAGAGGACAGGGAGACGAAGTCCCCCGATCTCCAGACAGTCTTTTGACCCGACATAGAATTTTTCGAAGATCTTCTGATACTGCTGCCGGTAAAAGTCCTCAGACCGGATATTTTTCGTCAGCCGATACCGGATCCTGTCAAAAAAAGGAATGTTATCCATCTTCGCGCATCACTTTTTTATTTGCCGCTTCACGTTTGACGATCAGGAAACTGGCAATAAAGCCGATCAGAATATTTGAGTAATACAGGATCATTCGGAGAAGAACGACAAAAAGCCCCACGACCGAACTTGGAATGATCGTTGCATAAAATCCTGCATAGGCGAGCTCCGCGATCCCTGCAGCTCCAGGCGTCAACGGGACCATCATGATGACCGCGATGATCAGCTGAAACACTATTGAGAGAAGAACATTCGGGGGATACCCAAGTCCCATCAGAATGATCGAAGCGACCGAGTATTCGCAGGCCCACAGACAAAACGTCAGGATAAATCCGATAAACAATCCCCACTTCGCTTTCCCGGCAAAAAGCCGGAACGTGGTGTAGAACTCATCGACCCCGTCAAGGATCTGCCCGGTGATCTTTTCGACCGCGGCGGGATTCATTTTTTTCATGAACAGCCCGCCGACCTTTAGGGCGATTCTTTTGATGAGTGCGGGTTTTCGCATTATAATGACGAGAAGGAGCAGAAGTCCGGTAAAAAATGCGGTACCGCACCATGCGGCGATGATCAGTCCCTGCGGGATCACGCCGTCACTGTATACAAAAGAAAAGATCGACATGGCGAATATCACGCCAAGAACCATAAGGACCGCTTCCATCAGCCGTTCGATCAGGACCACGGCCGTAGCGTCGGCCACCGGCATATCTGCCTTGTAGAGTTCATGGATCCTGACCGGTTCCCCGCCGACCTGTGAGGGAGTGATCGCTGCGATCAGCTGTCCGGCGCAGACCATATTGAGGGAGTGACCAAACGGCACTTTGTATCCAAGGGACCGGCACATAACGACGATCCTCGCTGCCCAGAATCCCATCGCCAGCATATGCATCATGAATGCAAGAAGAAGATATGCAGGATTCAACTGCTGAATGGCAGTGATGGTGTTTTCATCGAATGTCAGCAGTATGACTATCAGAAGAACGGCAAGTGAAAGTCCTATCGAGATCCAGAGGAATTTTTTCTGCTTTGCATCCATGCTGTTCATTAAACGTTGGTTGCTGAGAATTTATATTTACAGGTTCACCGGGTCATCTTTCTTGATTTTTGCCTCTCTGCGGACGATAATCATGCTTGCTGCAAATCCGATGACGAGGTTGAAGTAGTACATGATGAGCCGCCATAACAGGACAAACACCCCCAGAAGTGAGGTGGGTATGATGAGTGCAAAGAATCCTCCCATGGAGACTTCAGCGATCCCGACGCCGCCCGGTGTTAAGGGGATCATCATGATCACGGTGATGAGGATCATGAAGATGAAGGCGAGCAGGACGTTGGGCGGCAGACCGAGGCCGACCATAAGAACCGAGGCAATGACAAATTCGTTGATCCAGTACAGCGCGCTGAAGAGAAGGCCGTAGAACATGCCGGCTTTTGATTTTCCGGTGAAGTGCCGGAGCGTGGCATAGAATTTTTCCAGGTGGATGTCGATTTTTCTCTGGTATTCACGGATGATGTCGGGCGACTTTTTCCGGCCGAGGAGGTGAAGAAGTTTGTTTATGACTTTGTTTGACCATGCCTGGTTTTTTGCGACGATCAGGAACAGGAGGAGAAGAGCGGCGAAGACGAATGCCGCGATGTAGGCAATGATCATGTAGGCTTCGGGAAAGGCGAGGTCGGCAAAAAACATGCCGAGAAGAAACACGCTGATGACGGTTCCTGCCGCCAGAACGACGGCATCGAAGACGCGTTCCATAATGACGACGGCGGTGGCTTCTCCGCCGGGGACATCAGCTTTGGTGAGTTCATACACTCTGACAGGTTCGCCGCCGATCTGCGAGGGGGTCACCGAGGCGAGGAACATGTTGGAGCAGACGAGATTGAATGAGTGGAAGAACGGGACGCGGTATCCAAGTGATCTGCACATGAATTTGATCCGCAGTGCCCAAAATCCGAGGGAAAAGATGTGCATGACGAGGGCAAGGAGGATGATCCAGGGGTTGCATTTCCGGAGTTCGTCAAGCGTTGAGGTGTCGAAGGTGAGGATCAGCATCACAAAGAGAACGGCAAAGCTGATGCCCAGAGAAATGACCAGCCACCTTTTTTGTGATTTATCCATAGTTACCCCTGATGAATGACTACTCATTGGACCGAATCCGATATATGTTTTGTAGTTGATCGAGGTGCGAAGCACCGAGACCATAAGCAAGGCTGAAGGCCTTGCGATAGTGAGAGGTGCGAAGCCTCACTCTATATTCAGCGACGATGATACATCAGAAAATCACCCCTCCCCCTCATCCTCCTTCAAAGCGATCAACGCTTTCAGGGTTATCCACTTGGAGGGCGCTCCTTTCTTCTCGATCGAGACGACAGTTCTGCCGTTGAAGGTATTTTCGAGTTTCCATGTTCCATTGTCCAGACGCTTCTTTTTCAGGATATCAGCGGCATCCTGCAGCCTTGGATCACGAATTCCAAGTTCACGGAAAATTACGAGCAGCTCCAGGATATCGGTCTGATACATGAGGGGAAAACCGAGTTTCAGCCAGCCGGGTTTGGCAACTTCCTGAAGATCATGACTTTTCTTATAGAGATGATGTATCAGGAAATACTCGGTCAACTTTTCAATTGTCTCGTTTATTTCAATGGTTCGCTCATCCTTTGGAACAGCTGTCAGTCCCTTCAGCGTTTTGGCAACCCCCATATGGCACGAATGAGCGCCAAAACACATTTTGCGCCGGTCATAAAGCTCCCCTTTTTGCGGCTGAAGGATGCCGTCATCTGCCCTCTGATAAGTTGTGATCCACTCAATGGCCTGCGTGACTCTCGGGTCTTTTTGATAACCCAGTTTCACGAGGCTGAACACCATGTTTCCGGTGAGGCACGGAATCACTCCGCCGGGCAGTCCGGTCCCGGTCTTTGAACTCGTATCATAGGAAAATCCGCCGTGCATTGGTTCCTGCGAACGATTGAGTATGAACTCGCACGCTCGTCTTATTCCCGAATCGTCGGGATCTGCACCCAGTTCCGCCAGAATCAGCAGAGTCCAGGATGTCCCTTGGTATTTGTCCCGGTAAAACCGCATGGGATCCCCCCATGAACCGTCTGCATTCTGCCTTGCCATGATTTTTGGGACGACCCCCTCCGTCATGATGAATTGCCGGGCTTCTTTCACTTCGGGGTCATCCTGGTCTCTTCCCAGAAGAGATGTGAGCGTAAAATACCGAATAGAAGGATTTTCCTTCTCCAAAAGCCAGTTCAGAACCTCGGGGGTACTACTCTCTTTCATAATGAACTCACGTCCAAAGCACTTTTTATATCCAATCTCAAAAAAGACAGCATTGCGGTCTGACCTCTTATTATCTGAACAAGTTCCATCCTCATCAAACTTTTCCCCGGATATGCTCTCGTCGTACCTTAAGGCGATATTTATTCAGACATGCAGGTCTAATACATATATACTATATGCGTATTCTGGTAATTGATCCCCGTTTTGGTGCTGCCGGCGATATGATCCTTGGAGCGCTTCTCAGTCTTGGTGCAGACAAAGATTTTGTCCTCCGCTCGGTGTCTACCGTCTCAAAACCCGATATAACCGAGGTGACCCGCGCCGGTATTCCGGCGACCTATATCAGGACCAATACTGGAAAATCCGCCCGGAACCTCCAGGAGGTCCTTGCAGTCATCTCAGCGGCCGATGCTCCTGAAAAAGCAAAAGAGATCGCCAAACAGGTGTTTTACCGGATCCAGAAAGCAGAAGCGCACGTCCATCAGACAGAACATGTTCATTTTCACGAGGTCGGGGCCGACGACGCAATATCAGATATCCTCGGGTCGGTCACCGCACTTTTATCCCTGCAGGTGGACGGCGTACATATTCTCCCGGTGTCCGTCGGATCCGGAACGCTGAAATGTTCGCACGGGATCATGCCGGTTCCGGCGCCCGCTACGGCAGAGATCCTGAAAGCGTCCGCGCTTTCGGTGTCGCTCGGCTCGTTTGAAGGCGAACTCTGCACTCCTACAGGAGCTGCGCTTCTTGCAGCCTTCCAGGAGATCTTTGGAACGCATATCCATACCGGCCGGCTGATCGCCTCCGGTTCCGGTGCGGGGACCCGCGATCCTGCGGATCACCCCAATGTTCTTCTGGCCTATATCCTCGATACCGAAGAGAAAGGGTCGGAAGTTGATGTGCTGGAAACAAATGTCGATGATGTCTCCGGCGAACTACTCGCATCCGTTCTTTTGACCATGATGCATGAAGGAGCGCGTGACGCTTCGGTCGTCCCGATCGTCATGAAAAAAGGGAGACCCGGTCACCTGATCCGCGTCATCTCTCTGCCCGCCGATTCAGGCCGTCTTGCCAAGATCCTTGCACGCGAGACCGGCAGTCTTGGGATCCGGTGTATCCCGATGGTCCACCGGTTCATTGCCGACCGGACGATCGCAGAGGAGCATATCGTGATCAATGACAAGGTATTTGCCGTGAATGTCAAGACGGCATATATGGACGGGGCGATATATTCCCGGAAAGCCGAGTTTGATGATCTGCAGCGGATCGCCGATGCATCCGGCGTTTCGGTCCGGACGGTGAAGCGGATCGTTGAGGAGGATGCATGGAAGACGCAGTAAAAAAACTCCCGACCGGCGCTTTCGGCCTTGACTCACTTCTCGGCGGCGGCATCGAGCCGCGTATGATCACCCAGTTCTTTGGCGAGGCGGGTTCGGGAAAGAGCACGCTTTGTCTGATGGCGGCTGTTGAACTTCTTCGAAGCGGCAGGGGGGTCGTATACATCGATTCGGAGGGTTTCTCCATCGAACGATTCTCACAGATCGCCGGGGATTCTACGAATGAGTTTGCTCAGCGTCTGTTTGTGTTTGAGCCGTCGACCTTTGCCGAACAGGGTCTGATGATCTCCGAGTCGGAGCGGCTGATCAAATCAGGGGCGGCCGGGATGATCGTTGTGGATTCGGCGACCGCTCTGTACCGTGTGGAGCAGACGAACACGAAGGATGCCCTGTCCATGCTTTCACGCCAGATGATGGTCCTTCTCGGCATTGCGAAGAGGTATGATATTCCGGCGGTCATTACCAATCAGGTGTTTATGGATATCGATCATCACCGGCTGAGCGGGCTTGGAGGCACGGCGCTTTCGCATATCTCAAAGGCGATCATCCGGGTGGAAAAACATGAGGGTTTCAGGCGTGCGGTTCTTTTCAAGCACCGGTCACAGGCCGAAGGGACCTCGTGGGATTTTGTCCTGACCGGTACCGGAGCAAAAGACCGGCAACCCCGCCTGAATACAGAAAAAACAGCGTGATTATTTTACAGTCTGGATTCCGCATCGAGGACTGCACAGACTTTATCGGTGGTTTCACGGATGAGCTGAACGGATTTGGCAAACATCTGTTCCTCTTCATCTGAAAACTTTACCGCGATCGGGAACACTCCTCCGCGGGTGATCCGTGCGGGGACACTTACGCAGATCCCTTCATGTCCGCAGACCTCGCGGCGGATCTGGGTCGAGACGGTGAGCATACGGTTTTCGTCCTCGACGATCGTCCTGGTCAGGGTCGCGATCGCATCGCCCGGTCCGTAGACGGTTGCGCCTTTGGCCTGGATGATGTAGGATCCGCTGGATTTGACCCGCTGGATCATCTCTTCGCGCGGAAGTCTTGCTACGCCGAGAAGATTGTCGATCTGGATACCGCCGACCGTTGTCGCGGACCACATAGGGACCATGGTGTCTCCGTGTTCGCCGATTATTCGTGTATGGACTTCGCTGACATGCACGTTGAAAAACTCCGCAAGGCATGCCTTGAGCCGCATCGAGTCAAGGTGTGTTCCAAGGCCGAACACGCGGTGCGGCATCATTCCCGAGTATTTCAGGGCGACCGTTGTCATGATGTCCACCGGGTTTGTCACGACAAGGAGGATCGCTTCCGGCGCCATGCGTCCGATCTGTTCGGCATATCCTTTTACAATCCGTGCATTCTCAAGAGCCAGATCCAGACGGGTCTGAGTAGCTTTTCTTGGAATGCCGGACGTAAGAACGATTATATCTGAACCCCGGAGATCTTTTGGCGTGGTCCCAAACGTTACGCGGGTATTTGTTCCCCGTGCGGCAAACGAGTCCATCATATCATGCGCAAGGCCATCCAGATAGGTTTCATTCCCGGGTCTTCCGTACAGGCACATCTCCTGGACATGGGGAAACTGGGATACTGCATGTGCTACATATGAACCAACCTGACCGGTTGCGCCGACGATCGTCACTTTTGCCATAAGAACCCTTAAAAGATATTTGGGACACGTTCTTGGTAGGAAGCGCATATCCGACTTCTGTTACATATCCCTTCTCCGCCCCGCAACCCTGCGGGCGCCATGCGTTTACGGTGAGGTCTGCTCCCTTCCGGGCCTGAACCGGTGCCCACAACAATGAGATAATACATCCCTCCGGATGTATCCATCACATCCGCTGACCTCGCAGGACAAGGTATCAACGTTGGAATACGTACCATTGGAAGGACTGACACAGCCGTCCTCAAACTTCGTCCCCTGCGTATTGGCAGTTTCAGGTTACAGGTGACGCCAAGCCACCCGGACTAGTCCCAATATATATGGGATGCCCGGAGAATAAAATGATGTAGGGTATGAAACGGGGTTTTGTCTTTTCCTTGCTTGCGCGGGTATAGGGGCTGTACATCGACGTTGTTTTTCCATTTCCTGTTTTTCACCAGCGGGCATCACGCAAAATCCGTGAAAAAAATTTTGCGAAAAGATGAGAAAAACACCTTCGGACGTGATCTGGAAAACAGCAATAATGAAAACGTGTCTGCCCTATTCTGAGTTTAGGGGAAAAGAAAAGAACAGATACTCTTCTCCCGGACCTTTGGGATGATCAAAACAGTTTTACCGTCTTTGCGGACTCTTTGTCCCCAAGCTGCCGTCAACCTGCAGAAAATAATGGCCGGGGAGTTTGAAACCCTCGAGAGCATCCCAGAAAAAACCTCTGTTTTTCAGCCGAACCGACCTTCCTCTTTCGAAATATCACAATTATTTCGCGTAGTTCTGCATAAAAAAATATTCGCTGTTTCCTCCGCGGCACGAAAATGTGCGGTCAGGGCATTCTCAGGATCTCCCAGCCGGTCGGAAGAACGTTCTGCCGGACAGACGGGGGCTGTTTGCTCACGAAAAATTCATCAAGCCCTCCCCAGAACTGAGTCATCGTATATCCCGGGTCCTCCATCCTCTTCTGTGCAAGCGAGGTGTCGATCATCCCGATCACCTCAAAGGAACGGTACACATGCGGGTAGCCTTCTGCACCAAGGAACGACGCCTTGTCGGTCACTACCTGGAAATGCAGATGCGGAAGATCTGAATTGCCGCTGTTTCCCATCAGGCCGATCACCTGTCCTTCTGTAACCGTCTCTCCTTTCGCGACCGTGATCGAGCCCGGGATCAGGTGGGCATAGCAGGCATACTTGTCATTCCCCATATCGATGATCACATAATTGCCGGCTGCAGTTTCGAAGGTTATCTTCCGCTGGGCATAGATCTCTTCATAATCGGGCAGCCCGTCCAGAACATCCGCTACCGTCCCGCTGGAAACCGAGAAGATCTCTTTTCCATATCCCAGATAATTCTTTGCGAGGGATGCATCTCCGGTTACGGCGGATCCGGTGTCGGGATCGACATAGATCCAGTCCTGCGCATACTTCTGCGGAACGCGGGTCACCGAGTCCAGGGTGATCTGGCCAAGGAAGTGGTGCGTCACAGGCTCGCTCGTTTCGATCGCGATCCATCCGGGTCCGCGGACAGGGGAGCCAATGATCACCGGTCTAAGATCCTTGCGGACCTTTACCGTTCCTCCTGTTATCTCCGCGGTCTCCTGCCCGCTCCCGGTCCTGAACGTGACCCGATGCGTCAGCGAATCGGGAACGCTGTCCTCCCCGACGGCGAACCAGATCGAGATGCGCGGGTGAGACAATTTGCTCGTGCCGTTTTTCAGTTCCTCTGCGGTCGGCAGGGGGTCACTGATCTGGTGACAGAGTTCTGAGAGAAGATCTCCCTCGGCAGACCAGAGGATCTTTTCTTTGGCAGGGTCGATCACCTCGATTTTTACCGGCGTGAAGGTCTGGTTTTCGGGCAGTCCGAACGCAATCTCATATGCCAGATTTATGCCGTTACTGCCGGCGACCGGGATCGGGGGGACCGGAATGGTCATGCTGATCTCCGGCGTTCCTGCCTGATGGAGCGGATCCGCCGGCTGAAGACAGCCTGCAGTGATCAGAAGGGTGATCAGCATCAGGCATAAGAGAAGGGGTATATGATACGTTTTTGACATGATTACCGTATTTTCAAATTGCCGTGTTGAATGATAAAGTACATGCATTATCAGATATGTTCATGTGCGGAGAAAAATCATCACTGTCGGATCTGCGCGTTCTTTTTCTCAGCGGCAGTGAAACGAAAAATAGGGTATTGTTTATCTTCCAACGGCGGCTCCAGTCACATTTTGTTTGGAAAATGTAAAAAGAATGGGCCCGGAGGGGTTCGAACCCACGACCACCCGGTTATGAGCCGGGCGCTCCACCACTAAGCTACAGGCCCGCAGAGAGAAGTACGTAAAACGGGTTTGTGGTTTGACCCACGCGCCCTCAAAATTTGTTCCCTTGCAGAAGAACATATCATATTTGGTATGCTGATAGATAAAGGTGTTTGTTGATGTCTGGAAAAAGCGGGAATTTGGATTCCGGGAAAAAATCACAGAAAAAACAAAAAGAAACGCCGCCAACAGGACTCGAACCTGTGACATGCTGGTTAACAGCCAGCCACTCTACCAACTGAGTTATGGCGGCACAGTTGTGTTGCCTAATTACATGTGCCGGTCTTTGTATTAAAGATTATGATTTATGTGTCTTTTTTTCCTGATGCAGTGAAGCGAGATGTTTAACGAGCATCTCCAGATCCTGGTCAAAGTTTGCCAGCATCTCATGGGCCTTCGGCGTGGCGACAGCGCCGGACGGAGTCGCCTTGATATACTGCATCTGCTCTAAAACCCGCAGAGAATACCGTATTCTGTGCTGAGGCTGGCTGAGTTCCTCGGTAAGTTTCATAATCCCGATCGGACCCTGGCGTGCAACAACACGCATGACGGACAGGTGACGTTCGAGCAGCTCTACTTCGCCATTGATTTTACTAAGCATTATTTCTCCACATTTTTCGAGGCCGATTCTTCTTCGCGCATCTCTTCTTCAAGTTCTGCACGGATACGCGCACGGTATTCTTCCTGTTCCTTCTGCATCTGGGCAAGACGTTCTTCTTTTGTTGTTCCGTGGACATCAAGCCAGGCTTTGGTAGCGCGGTATTTTGGAATAAATACGGCAATACTGATTATAGAAATGGCTATACAGAGGATCACGATCGGTATTTTGAGCCAGATCGAGTCAGGAACCAGGAAGAATACAATGATTGCCGCAGCTGCTGCAAATATCAGGATGTTTAAGATAACTACGAGAACCGTAAATTTTCCCTTAAACTGCGTCCGCTCGGTTTCATCCATTGTAAGTACATCAGTGTCCCAAAGATAAAAACTACATCTCTTTAGAGCGCCAATAATGAGGAAGTATGAAGCGGCTTTTGGAAGAACTGGAAAAACATGCATGTGATGCCTATGTTGCATACGACTCGTCAGACGATGCGGATATGCGGTATCTTTCGGGTTTTCTGGCATCGGACCCCTATATCTACGTATTTTCAAAAGACGGCGCATCGACTCTGATCGTCTCTTCCATGGAAGAAACGCGTGCGCGCTATGAGTCAGCGTGTAGCATAGTGACACGCATCTCTGCAGGCCTTCCGGAACTCCTGAAAAAATACCCTGATCCTGAGCTGGCCGCGGCTCATATGATCCGGAATTTTGCCGGTCCGCGGCTCCTCATCCCCCCCTCGATGCCGGTAGGATTTGCTCGGAAATTGACCGAGGTCGCCGAAGTGATCATCGATTCAGGCACGATCGCGGGGATCCGGAGCATCAAGACCGAGGACGAGATAGAAAAGATCCGCTGCGTCCAGAAAAAAAATGAGATAGCCACCCGCGCAGCCGTTGATGCGATACGAAAATCCGAGCCTGATGACAGAGGCATTCTGATGCTGGAAGATGCTCCTCTTACATCAGAAAGGGTCCGTGACATCATTCACTTTGCGCTTCGGCCCTTCAACTGCGAAGACATCGACACGATCGTCTCCTGCGGGGAAGCGTCCTCCATGCCGCATGCGCGCGGCACCGGCCCGCTGTATGCAAACCAGCCGATCGTGATGGATGTGTTTCCGAGAAGTGAACTGACAGGATATTTTGCTGACATGACCCGGACCGTATCCAAAGGAGTCCCCTCTGATGAGATCGTCAGGATGTACGATGCTGTACAAAAAGCAAAAGAACTCGCCGTATCGATGATCCGGCCGGGAGTGACCGGTGCTTCGGTTTATTCTGCCGTTGTGGAATTTTTCCGGGAGAACGGCTATGAAACGGCCGGATCCTCGGGATTCACGCATAGTCTTGGTCACGGCGTCGGTCTGGAGATCCACGAAGCTCCATCCCTTTCTCCGTCCGGCGGCGAACTGAAAGTTGGGCATGTTATCACGCTTGAGCCGGGTCTCTATTATCAGGGGGTCGGCGGGGTCAGGCTGGAAGATATGGGTGTTGTGACAAGTGATGGATTTGACAGCTTTACGTGCTTTGAAGAAAAATTAGTAGTATAGAATTATGAACGATAACGAACTGGATACCTACATAGAGGCAGGCCGGGTGGCAAAAACCGTTCTGCATAAATGTGCTGCCGAGATAAAACCGGGTGTCGGCCTTGCGGACATTTTCGATATGGTCTTAGAGGAGATCTCAGCGGCCGGCGTTTCCCACTCATTCCCGCCGAATATTTCTTTGAATAATTGTGCCGCCCACGATACTGCTTCGCCGGACGAGGAGCGGATATTTGCCGAAGGCGACCTGGTCAAACTGGATATCGGGACCCACATCGACGGGTACATCGCAGACACTGCCGTCACGGTGGATCTTGGCGATCATGCCTCCTTATGCGAGGCATCACGCGCAGCTCTTGATGCCGCGATCAATGTTGTCGCGCCGGAAGTTGTGGTCAGCGACATCGGCGCGGTCGTCGAAGAAACTATCACGTCATTTGGCTTCAAGCCGATCATCAACCTGACGGGTCACGCGCTGGCACGTTATAGTCTGCACCACGGTCTCTCCATCCCGAATACGGGACGATTCGGCAGCGCAGTTCTGCGGGAAGATATGGTTATCGCGATCGAACCTTTTGCAACCACCGGTTCCGGTCTGGTCCACGAGGCGACGCGGGCAGAGATCTATCAGGTGGTCGGGGACGCCCCGGTCAGATCTCCGGCCGGCCGGAAAATCATGAAAAAGGCGGAAGAGATGCACGGTCTGCCGTTTGCCCGCCGCTGGCTGAATGTTCCAAAAGCAGAACTGGCTCTTCCGACCCTGCTTCGTCAGGGGAATCTCTTTGTTTATCACAGCTTATCGGATGTTCCTGAATCATTTGTCTCTCAGTTCGAGCATACCGTGATCGTGACCACAGACGGCGCTCTGGTAACAACGAGATAAAAAAAAGAAAAAAAGATTATTTCGTAAGAG
>MTLE01003028.1_pt1 | contig 36314 bp, 32 predicted proteins | sample 1982461 | NCBI WGS metagenome assembly MTLE01 (sample SAMN05712605, study PRJNA340218) | biofilm metagenome | isolation source: sample SPL anode biofilm adapted to -200 mV | place: USA | collected 2012-02-03
GCCAAAAAATCCAAGCCCGCCCCCTAACCGATGCCCCCCAATGAGCAAAAAGACTATTAGTTTAAAATTTAGATGCGTTTGCCCTGGTGCCAGCCACCCTGCTTGAAAATGTAAATTACTTGCGGTAAAGGCTTAACAGAAAGACGTGGGAAATTGCGCTGAATAGAAGGCCCTAACGAACAAACCATTCAGAATGAATAGCTTAGTGCTAATAGCACAGACTGGTCGAGGACTGGCTAAAGGCTGGGGCATCAAGGTACAGTTCCGCCTGGGATTGGGTGCGCAAGTAGGCCGCAGGGCAGGCCGCCTCGATGGGGCCTTCCAAAGCGGCTTTCACTGCCTTGGCTTTGCGGGCATCGGGTACGACGCAGATCATTTTGATGGCGCGGCAAAGCATGGGGATGGTCAGGGTAAGCGCATACTGCGGTACGGCCGCCAAATTGGGGTAGAAACCTTCGCCCACTTGCTGCTGGCGGCAGGCTTCGTCCAATTGCACGATTTTAACGGAACGTGGATCCTGAAAGTCAGCCACCGGGGGGTCATTAAAGGCTAAATGGCCGTTTTCACCAATTCCCAGGCAACAGAGGTCAATCGGAGCCGCCTGCAAGAGCGCCGTGTAGCGATCGCATTCGGCGATCGGTTCGGGCACATCTCCATTCAAAAACTCGAACTGGCCGGGCCGGGCGCGCGCAATCACTTTCTCGCGCAGGAACCGGCGAAAACTCGCCGGGTGATCCGCTGGCAGGCCTAGGTATTCGTCCATGTGAAACGCGCAAACCCGGCGCCAATCGATGTCTTTGTAAGCGAGCAAATGGTCCAAGAACCGCACTTGCGACGTGGCACAGGCAAAGATGACACGCACCTCGGCTTGGGTCGCCAAGCGCGCCTTTAAATGGGCCCGGGCCGAGGCGGCGGCAGCCACGGCCAAGGCTTCGGCTGTGGCGTAAACTTGCACCGCCATGGCGCCAGCTTTAAAGACGTGCATCGGCAGCATAAGTAAAACGCTCAGGGTTATTCCAAATCGCGGTCAAGTTGAGACTAATTCACTGGTCTTCCGGGCCTCTGGCGTCGTTATTCGTCAGTTGCAGATTCCTTTGGATATGCGCCTTCCTCATGCCTAGCCAGAGGCCCGGCATCCGGCGTGACTTAGTCTCAACTTGATCGCTCATTGGAATTAGTTAGCGATATTCCGCCCATTCCGGCTCATTCGCAAAAATCCACCGATAGTACTCGGTGCCTTTCAGCTCGGCGGCGGCGGCTTCATCCACCACAAACGTGCAGTGCGGATGTAGTTGCAACGCGGTGGCCGTGATCATCGACGTAATGGGGCCTTCCACGGTTTTGGCGATAATTTCGGCTTTGTGGGCGCCAGTAGCCAAGGCAAGGCAACGGTGACTAGCCAGAATGGTGCCGACGCCCATGGTAATGGCTCGGCGCGGCACGTTCGCTTTATCGCCGCCAAAATAAGGCGCGTTCTGCTCTAAAGTAGCTGGCGCCAAGGCTTTAACCCGGGTTTGGGAACGCAATGCCGATAACGGTTCGTTGAAGCCAATGTGGCCATCGGAACCGACTCCCAGCAATTGCAGGCCAATGCCCCCACAACGCTTGATGGTGTTTTCATAACGCGCGCATTCGCCCACCAAATCATGCGACATGCCGTTGGGCAGATGGGTATTGCGCTCATCAATGTTTACGTGTTTGAACAGCCGTTCATTCATGTAATACCGGTAAGAATGGCTATCTTCGGGCGGAATGCCAACGTATTCATCCAGGTTGAAGGAGCGGCAGAGGGAAAAGTCGAGTTTGTCCTCGCGGTGCATTTTGACCAGCAGGCGATAGACGGATTCCATGGTGGAACCCGTGGCCAAACCCAGCACAATGTGAGGGTTGGCCCGAATTTCATGGGCAATCAAACGGGCGGCAAGCAGAGCGGCCGCATTCGCGTCCGGCTGTATAATCACTTCCATGCCCTATTAATGGGGAAAACTACCGGCGGAGGCAATATAATCCGGGCTAACGTGCAAGTCATTGGTAATTAAATAAAAGCGCGGCTGGATTTGCCAGCCGCGCCAAGCGTAATCTAATTCTTGAGGAGGGGGTTTGGCGTTAAACCAAACCGAATTCTTTCTTCATTCCTTCGAAAGAAACCAAGACTGGACGATCCGCCACTTTGGCTTTGAGCAGGGCCTGTTCATCGACGCCCGCCGCCAGCGGTAAGGCTACTTGGCCGCCTTCCGCCGCGGAACGTTGCAGGCCGAGCATGATCTCGGCACCCAGGCAAGCGTGCTCGAAATTGCACTGATGCACTTTCTTGGAATCATCCAGCCAATCCGCCATCTCTTGGATGTAAGGCGGCATGTCGATTTCGTAGTTCATGGCGCCTTCGCCGGTTTGGTAGCCGCCGCTCTTGGTCAGCGCGCGCCAGCCACCGTTGGTGAAGACTTCCGCGAAACCTTCCGAACCCTGGGCGCCCATGCGGCATTTGCCCCACCAGCGGCCGGCTTCAGGTACATCAGGCGCGCCCGCGCCGCATTCATACACGCCGCGCACGCCATTGGCGAATTGCACGAAACCGCCGATGTAATCCGGCGAGGGATGGTTGTCGGCCAATTTCACGCGACCCGCCGCCTGGCCCATCACCCAGTTGCCCGGGATGTAATCGTTGAACCAGCAAGTGTAATCGATGAGGTGGGACATCATGTGCGTCATCCATCCGGTGGCGGTGCCGTAAACGGTGTGCACTTTGCCCAAGGCGCCGCTGGAGATGATTTCTTTCACCTTGCGGTAATGGGCGCCGTAGCGATGTTGATGGCTGACCACGGCTTTGACACCGGCTTTTTGGATGAGGTCACGCACCGTGAAAAGCTCGGCGCTGGTCAGGGCCACCGGTTTTTCAAAAGCGATCAATTTAGCGCCGCTGTCAATGGCGGCTTTGATCATGGGCGTGCGCAGATTCGGCAGGGTGCAGAAACAGAACACGTCCGGCTTCACCGCTTTGGCCAGCGCGGCGACATCGGTGCCGGTTTGCGGGTTGCCCAATTTGGCGGCCGCAGCGTCCAGGCGCGCGGCGTCGATATCACAGATGCCGGTGACTTGGAATTTGGGGTTGGCGTTGAAAGTGGTGGCGTGGTGCATGCCGCGCTTGCCCATGCCGACTACGAGAACGGAATATTTGCTCATAGGATTGGAAAAATCATTCAGTTAAAACCAAACCGGGGACAGGGGCTGAGTGCCCCGTCCCCGGCAATTGTTAATTCATAAGACCGAAACGGGAGCCGCCGCGATTAAGCGTTGGTCTTGTCCCATTCCATGGTCTTCGCGATCACGTAATCGACTTCTTCCTGGGTCAATTCAGGGAACATCGGCAAGCTGACGCAGGTCGCGGCGTTGTGTTCGGCGTTGGCCACCGAGCCGACGATGCGCGCTTCTTTGCCCCACGGATAACCCGCTTGCTTGTGGATGGCGATCGAGTAGTGGGTCTTGGCATCCACGCCGTTCTTGACGAGGAAGTCCACCAGCTCATCGCGCTTGGCCTGATTCTTCGTTTCGACCACGTACAGATGGAACACGTGGCGATAGCCCGGCAGTTCCGTCGGCAAGGTGAAGGACTTGGCGCCCTTGAGGCCGGCGGTGTAGCAGGCGGCCCATTTGCGGCGCAGATCGTTCCAGGCGTCGATGTGCTTGAGCTTGGCGCTCAACACGCCCGCGTGCAGGTCGTCCAAACGGCTGTTGAAGCCGAAGCTGTGCACGTTGCGGGCGCCGGAGCCGTGATTGCGGAGCAGGCGGACCTTTTCGTTGATCATCGGGCAGTTGGTGACCAGCGCGCCGCTGTCACCGAAGGTGCCCAAGTTCTTTTGAATAATGAAGCTGGTGCTGGAGGCATCGCTCAATTCGCCAATCTTGAAGCCCTTGCCCGCCGCGCCGATCGCTTGGGCGTTGTCTTCGATGATTTTGAGCTTGTGCTTGTCGGCGATCGCTTTGATGGCAATCATGTCGGCGCATTGGCCGTACAGATGCACGGGGATGATCGCTTTGGTCTTGGGCGTGATCGCCGCTTCGATTTTGCTCGGATCAATGCACTTGGTCACGGGATCGCAGTCAACGAAGACCGCGGTGGCGCCGGCGATCCAGATCGCTTCCGCCGTGGCAAAAAAAGTGTTGGGGTGAGTGATGACTTCGTCGCCAGGGCCGATGCCTAAGGCCATCAAAGCCAGCCAAATGGAATCTGTGCCGTTCGCCGTGCCGATCGCGTATTTGGTGCCGCTATATTTAGCGAACTCACCTTCAAAGCGCTTCAGCATCGGGCCTTGCACATATTGGCCGCTCAACAGCACTTCCTGCATGTTGGCGTCGATTTCTGATTGGATATTTTTATATTGTCGGACGTGTCCGTAGAATTCGACTTTCATAGGGCGCTAATATTTGCCCTAGCCGCTTGTCGAGGACAAGTACAAATTCAGTTTTATTAATGCTGGCGGAATGAAGGCGCGGTTGCGGCATGATTGACATGAATCCTGGCCGAGCTAATCTGCTGGGCGGCAATCAAATCTTTCCATGAGCAAGTTTTGGAACTCTAAGGCCGAGACCCTGTCTCGGGACGAACTGTCCGCCCATCAATTGAGCCGTTTAAAGGCGGTCATCAAACAAATTTGGGAAAACAACGCTTTCTATCGCAAAAAGATGGAGGCTGCAGGGGTGAAGCCCGATGACCTGGAATTGCTCGAGGATTTGCGCCGTTTCCCCACCATCAACAAAGAGGATTTCCGGCTCAACTACCCGATGGGCATGCTGTGTGTCGATCCTAGCCAGTTGCGGGAATTGCACATGAGCTCCGGCAGCACCGGTTCCCCCGTGCCCATGCTCTACACGGCGGCGGATTTGGAGCAATGGGCCGAGTGCATGGCGCGCTGCTATCGCATGGCGGGATTGCAGGAAGGCGATGCCATCCAGATCACGCCCTCCTTCGGTTTGTTTAACGGTGGCTTCGGTTTCTACCACGGCGCGCGCAAAGCCGGCCAATTCATCATCCCCACGGGTTCGGGCAACACCGGCCGCCAGATCAAGATGATGAACGATTTCAAAGTCAAAGGCTTGATGGGCGTGGTCTCCTACGGCATTCGCATCATGGAAGTGCTCGAAGAGCAAAAATCCCAGGTGCCCTCGTTGAAGATTGGCATTTTCGGTGCCGAATCGTTCTCGGATAGCATGCGCGAACGCATCCAAAACGGCCTGGGCATCGAGGCGTTCGATATTTACGGCATGACGGAGACCGGCGGGGTGGGCACCACCGGCATGGATTGCGCGTGCCACTGCGGCATCCACGTGTGGGAAGATCAGTACATCGTGGAAATCATCGATCCCGCCACGGGGCAACTCGTGCCCGATGGCCAGCCCGGCGAGGTTATTTTCACTTCACTCAATCGCCAGGCGGTGCCGATTATGCGTTTCCGCACCGGTGATTTAACCCGCGTGCTCTCGCGCCAAAAATGCGAATGCGGCCGCACCAGCTTGCGCATTGATCGCGTCACCGGCCGGGTGGACGACATGCTCATCATCAAGGGCGTGAATTTCTGGCCGCGCCAGGTGGAGCAGGCGTTAATGGAAATCCCCGGCGTGCTTTCGCATTACCAAATGATTGTGGAAGAAGTCGACGGAGTGAAAGATCTGCGCGTCAATGTGGAGGCGCAACCCGGAGTCACGGGCTTCCTCGTGGAAAAGCATTTGAAGGAAAAACTCGGTTTCAGCCCCAAAGGCGACGTGTTCCCGCCGGGAACCCTCGCCCGCAACGAAGGCAAAGCCGTGCGCGTAGTGTACGCGAAAAACGGGGCCAAACCTTAGTTTTCTCACTTATCAGAGCGAACGGGGCGGATGGCACGCGGCCAATCCGCCGAGTACGTTTTTCGCCTGCGTAAAGCCATTGGCGCGCAGGTAACCCACCACTTGTTGCGAGCGCAAGCCGTGCTGGCAGCACACATAAATAGTTTGCTGCGGGTCCAACTCGCCCAGCCGGGCTTCCAGCTGGCTCATGGGGATTTGCACCGCGCCCGGGATGGGTTCGATGACGCATTCCCATTCTTCCCGAATATCGAGCACGACGAGATGGGGCGCGGGTTGTGCCAAAGCCGCGCGCATGGCGTCCGGGGTGACATCGAACGGGCTGGTTTTGGGGGCCACACCACAAAATTGTTCGTAATCGATGAGTTCGGTAATCGTGGGATGCGTGCCGCACAACGGGCAGTGGGGATCTTTCCGCAAGCGAATCTCGCGAAACTTCATTTCCAGCGCTTGGAACGATAACAATCGTCCTAACAGCAAGCCTTCTTGGCCCAAGATAAACTTAATGATTTCGGTGGCTTGGATGCAGCCAATGATGCCAGGCAAAACGCCAAACACCCCGCCTTCGGCGCAAGAAGGCACGGTGCCGGGGGCGGGCGGCTCGGGAAACAGGCAGCGATAACACGGTCCCTGCGCTGCCGGATGGAAAAAGCTCGCCTGGCCTTCGAATTGAAACACCGAACCGTAGACCCACGGTTTGCGGAGCAAGGCGCAGGCGTCATTTACCAGGTAGCGCGTGGGAAAATTATCCGTGCCGTCGGCAACTATGTCGTAAGGGCCCAGGATTTCGAGCGCGTTGTGGCGGTCGAGCCGGACGGGATGGATTGTCACTTCCACGTGCGGGTTGAGGCGCTGGATGGTTTGGCGCGCCGATTCCGCTTTGAGGTGCCCCACGGATTCGGTGCCGTGAATCACCTGCCGCTGCAAGTTCGAGGCGTCGACGCAGTCAAAATCAACAATGCCTAAATGCCCCACTCCGGCGGCTGCCAGGTACATGAGGAGGGGTGAACCCAAGCCCCCGGCACCGATGCACAGCACCCGGGCTCGCTGGAGCTTTTCCTGCCCTTCCAAGCCCACCATGGGCAGCGACAAATGCCGGGCATAGCGCAGTTTTTCTTCCGCGGTTAACGACATGCCGTGAAAATAACCTTCTGCCGGTGAAAAGCAACGCGGCGGAATCCCGCAGAATTCCGCCGCGCGCTGAAATTATTTAACGCCGCTTATTTAACGACGACGCTGAGGTTGTGGCGATCGAGCGTGGAGCCGTCAGCCACCGACAGCCGCGAGAGGGACTTGTTATAATCGGCCACCGCGGAGATTTCCGCCGAGCGAGCGGAGGTTAAATCGCGCTGCAATTGCAACACCACGAACGGGGTGCTCTTGCCGCTCTCCAGTTTTTTCTGTTCGGCTTCCAAGGCGGCTTCGGCGTATTTGCGCGCCTCGCGCGTGGCATCGATGAGCTGCAAGGAGGTTTGCGCCGTTTTCACCGCGCTGTCGATTTCCACCATGACGGTTTCTTCGAGCTTTTTCATCTGCAAAAGCATTTGTTGCTTCTGCGCCTTGCCGATCTTGTAATTCGTCCGGGCGGCTTTGTTGCTCAAGGGGATGGCAATTTGCGCGCCGTAGGAATAGTACGGGCTGTCCGATTGGCGGACGCCTCCCAGCGCATCGCTGAATTCCACGCCCGCGCCGCGATGGCCATAGCTGCCCACCAGATCGAGTTCAGGCCACAGCTGGTTGCGTTGATAACGCAGCGTGATGTCTTGCCGTTCCAATTGGATGCGATATTCCAGCAAGTCCGGGCGCTGCGTCATGCCTTTGTGCCAGCTATCCTGCACGCTGAAAGCCTGGGGCACCGCGTGCATCGCTGTGGTGGGGACGATTTCCACTTGGTCCCAGCTGGAAAACTTGTCGTTAATCAGCTGTTTCAAGGCGTTTTGCTGCGTGGCTAAAGTCAATCGGGCGGTCATCAACGCCGCTTCACTGGACGCGACTTGGGATTGCGCCTGTTTTTCATCCAACGGCGCCAAGGTGCCCACCGCCACTTTCCGCTGATTGTCTTTTAGCAATTGCTTGGAAAGTTCCAGGGCCTCTTCCTGCACCTTGATGTTTTCGTAATCGAACACCAGGGTGTAGTAGGCTTGTTCCACGGTGGCAATCGTGCTGATGATTTGATTGCGCAGTGCATACTGGGAAGCCTTGAGCGCTTTTTTGTTAAGTTGGATGGTAGTGCGCGTGCCATCCGTCCAGAAATTCTTCAACAAGGGCTGGGTCAGGGTGATACCCGCCGAAGCGGTGCTATTATCGTAGGGGAATAAACCTGTGGCGCCCGAGTTAAACCCGTAAGTTTCCGCCGTGTTGCCGCTCAAGGAGTAGCTCAAACCCGTGGGTAACACCCCGCCAAGGCTGGCGCTGAAGGAGTCCGATTCACTCTTGGAACCGCCGTAGCGAAGGCCTAACTGCTCATCGTAACCGCCGGGGGAAAGGCTGTTGTTATGCTGGCCCCCCAGTCGCAAGGTGGGATCATATCCGGCGTAGGCGTAGGATATGTTATACTTGGCAATCTCCGGATTCAGGCGCTCGATAGCCACATCCAAGTTGTGCTCAAGGGCCATTTTGAAGCAATCCTGCAAGGAAAGCTCACGTTTGTTGCCAGCTGGTTGGTCCGCCGCCGTCGCGATAACCGCGCTGGCGCAGAAACTGGAGATGAGGAGATGGAATCGCATGCGACAATGACCGTGCGTTATATCATGTTTTTAGTCAATGCTGACATCCTTAAGACGCGAAACTACCCCGGGCGGTTTCAAAAAACCTTATCCTAAAGCGCAGTTTTAGCAGGATAGGCCAGCTTGCCCCAACACGCGGCCAAATTAATGCACCTTTGATAAATCAGCAAATATTATTCAGTTGCCGCGGGTAATCCCCGAATGGAGCCTTATGAAGGAAGCGGATCCACCATCCAAACGGTCCAGTTATGCAGTTGTAATATATTATATATTAGTTAGTTGCGATAAATACTAACGTCCGGAGTAACGCGTTTTCGGGGTTGGAGGGTGCCCCTGCGCGCAACCAGAAGAAATTCGTTTTACCTATTTTGAGGGCTTAGCGCCTCGGCGCCATAGCTCAAAGTAATACAGCGCCACTACCACTAACGAATGCTGGATCTTGCCGGCAGCCACCAGGTTAGGAATTTCCGCCAGCGGCACCAATCGGGTGGCGACGTCTTCCCCGGCGTCCAAAGCGGTTTTACCCTTAAGCTCGCAGTTCATGGCCAGCACCGTATGGCAGGTATTAGTCATGATCGCCGGATTGGGAAAGACTTTGCCCAGCATTTCGGCCTGAGTGCTGACAAAACCAGTCTCTTCCTCCAACTCGCGCAGGCCGGCGGCTAGCGGCGAGGCGTCGTGCGCGTCGATCATGCCGCCGGGGATTTCCAGTTCCACCGTGCCGCTGCCGTGGCGGTATTGCTCGACCATCACCAATTCGTCGTGGGGAGTCACGGCAATGACGTTCACCCAATCGGTCGTTTTAATGACAAAGAAATCGAGCGCCTGGCCGGTGCGGGGCGAACGTTTGGTGTCGGAATGGACGGTAAAGATGCGGTAATCGCCCAACAGGCGCGATTTTTCGGTAGGCCAGGGTTGGATCATGAAAAACCTTTCTCGCGGGCCGCCCAGCCTTGCCGCATGAGCTGTAACACATGCTGCAAGGCCTCCTCGTAAGTGCGGCCCTTTTGCTCGGCCAGCTGGCGGGCGCGTTTATCGAGCATCACCGCCATTTCCTGGGTCTTTTCCGGCGGGCACCCCATGGCTTGCAGGAGCGCCGCCAAGGACGCCAAGTTCTCCGGTGATAGGGGAGGCTGGCCGGTTGCCATGCGGTAGAGTTATTTCCCCGCTTTGGGCACGATGCGGATGCTTTCCACGGCCGCGCGCGTCAGCGGTTTGCTGCGTTCGCCGCCATTGGAGGCCACCGGGGTGTTGCCCAGTTTTTCCAGCACATCATCGCCCGCGACCAATTTGCCGAAAGCCGTGTACTTGCCGTCCAAAAAGCTGGCGTCACCCAAGCAGATGAAAAATTGCGAGCCGGCGGAATCCGGGTCGTTCGAGCGGGCCATCGAAATGACGCCACGCACATGGGGGCGCGCACTGAACTCGGCCTTGATTTTATAGCCGGGACCGCCGGTGCCCACCATCGGATTATCGGCGTCTTTGCTCAAGGGATCGCCGCCTTGGATCATGAACCCCTTGATAATGCGGTGAAACGCGGTGCCATCGTAAAAACCTTCCTGGGCGAGTTTAACGAAATTAGCGCCGGTCTTGGGGGCCACATCCGGCCAGAATTCCAGCGTCATTTCCCCGGCCACCGTCTTGATAACGGCCACCACACTGTTTAAATCGACGTTTTTATCCATTTGATTTCCTGTTTCGGGCGGCAGCGCCGCGTTCATTCTCTCGCGGGGGCGATGCTGGTCCCAGTAAAAATTCACCGTTTAGGGGCAAGAACTCCCTGACCTGGCAAACGGCCATCCGCATGGGGGGCAATTTGCCAGAAAACCCGGTTACCGCCAGCCTTTTTCGAAGGTGATGGATTTGTTCGCCGCCTCAACGCTGGCGCCCGCCACGAGGGTCAGCGATTCATCGTGGTTCAAGTATTTGGCCAGCAGCGCGTCCAAATCCTCGCGCGTGGCCATGCGGCGCCCTTCGTATAAAAATTCGGCGGCGCACGGCAGGCCTGGCCCGATGAAGTTCAGGTATTTTTTGAACTTGTCGATTTGATCGCGCGGGCCCAGAAAGGCCGGAGTCGTTTCCACGTAGAGTTGGCGTAAATATTCGGCGACCTCCCGGCCGCTGGGATAATGGAGCGGTTCGCCCCGCATGGCTTGGCGAGTCTGCGCGAATAGCCAAGGATTGCGGATGGCGGCCCGCCCGATCATCAAGCCATGGGCGGACGTTTCGCGCAGCACGTTCAGCGCTTTTTGGGGGCCGTCGATGTCGCCATTGGCGATAACCGGGCAGGGCAGGCCGCGCACCACCTTCGCAATCGCCTCATAATCCGCCGTGCCCCGGTACAATTGCTTTACCGTGCGCCCGTGGATCACCACCATGTCCAGCGAATGCTTGGCCAACACGGGCAATAATTCGTCCAATTCTCCAGCACCGTCAAAGCCAACGCGCGTTTTGACCGTAAGTGGAATCGTGACCGCTTCCCGGAGTGTTCCCAAAATCGCGTCCACCAGCTCCAATTCGCGCAGCAACGCGCCCCCGGCGCGCTTCCGGCAAACAATGGGGGCGGGGCAACCGAGATTAAAATCGATCCCGGCGATGGGGTACTCCTGCAATTCCCGGGCCGTGCGCGCGATGGCTTCGAGGTCGCGGCCGGCGAGTTGGGCGATCACCGGCTGGCCGGTGGGGTTTTCCGTAATGCACCGCAAGAAGGGGCGTTGGATCGTCGATGCCGAATGCACCCGGAAATATTCGGTGACGTAAAAGTCCGCGCCGCCGAAACCGCTGATCACTTTGAGAAACGCATAGTCCGTAATGTCCTGCATGGGTGCCAGCGCCAGCACCGGCTCGGGCTGGCAAAGCATGGCCTTAAACCTGGCGGCAGGCTGGGCGCTCGTTTCGATAGTTGATTCCGCGATCATGTTTTCAACGCATCCCGGGGGATGCGCCACGCCGGAGCTTGCCTGGCAGGGCGCACCCGTAACAAGTTCAAAACCATCGGCTATCTCGTCCCTAGCCGCAACTTTTCCCACCCCCTTGCCGAAGGAATTAGATTCGGTTACTTTACGCCGTATGCCGATATACGAGTTTAGTTGTGAAAAGTGCCATAAAGATAGCGAGATCCTGCTCCGGAACTCGGACTGGACGGGCACGGAGTGTCCCCATTGCGGGTCGACCCGCCTGACGAAGAAGTTTTCCCTGTTTGCGTCTTCCAGCGGAGCCAGTTACGGCAATGATTGCGGGAACGCTCCCGCCTGCGGCATGAACCCCAGCAGCTGCGGAGGTTGCTGCGGCGGCGGGCCACATTCTCACTAATTCCCCTTCGCATGCCAGCGGAGATTCATTACCAGGAATAATCCGCGTGCTTGTGGTGGCAGTCTCCGCTATGGTCCGCCCATGACGATCGCTGAATTGCAGTCGAATGAGGCCCTGCGCCTCCAGGAATTTCCGGTAGCTAAGGATAAAATTTTCCTCGCTCATGCCGGCGTGTGCCCCTTGCCCGCGCGCGTGGCCGAAAAAATTCGGGAATACGCCAGTGCTTGCACCTTGGGGGATCAAGAGACCCTCGGCCCGGCGTTTGAAATGGAGCAGACCCGTGCCATGGCGGCGCGGTTGTTGAATGCCAAGGCCGAAGAAGTCGCCTTTGTCGGCCCCACCTCACTGGGCTTGAGTTACGTGGCGACAGGCATGAAGTTCAAAAAGCACGACAACGTCGTGATCTACTTGGACGATTACCCCTCCAACGTCTACCCCTGGATGGCTTTAGCCGACCGCGGCGTGCAAGTGCGGTTCATCAAGCCGCGCGAGTTGGGCGCCATTACCCCGTTGGATGTGGAGCGGCAAATCGACGAGCACACCCGGCTTGTGGCCCTGGCTTCTTGCCATTTCTTAGCGGGCTGGCGGATCGATTATTCGGCCATCGGCAAAATGCTCCGCCGGCGCCACATCTGGTTTTGCATCGATGCCATTCAAACCGTGGGCGCGTTTCCCATGTCCGTTGAAGACATCGATTTTCTGGCGGCGGATTCGCATAAATGGATGCTCGGACCGTGCGCGGCCGGCTTGCTCTATGTGCGCAAAGAATTACAGCCCTACCTGCGCCCCGCCATGCTAGGGTGGAACAACGTGCGTTCCCCGGATTTTATCACTCAAGAAAAAATGACGCTGCGCGAGGATGCGCGCCGTTACGAGGCGGGTTCCAGCAATTTGCTTGGCTTGGTCGGCTTGCGCGCGGCGATGGAATTGTTGCTGGAAGTGGGCGTCGAGAATATCGCGGCCGAACTGTTGCGCAAGCGCGCCTGGCTAGTGCCCGCCATCAAGGAAAAGGGCTACCAAGTCTTGCACGCTGACGCCCCGGCGGAACGCGCCAGCGGCATCATTTCCCTTTTTAAATCCGGCGCCAACATGGCTGAGCTGCATCAGCGGTTGCTGGACAAAAATATCGCCACTTCGTTGCGCTCGGACCGCATGGGCAACAAGTTCCTCCGGCTCTCGGCGCATTTCTACAACACCGATGTCGAGTTGCACCGAGTTCTGGAACAGCTCTAGTAGAGCCCGCGTTATTTGCCGGTGGCCGTTTTCAAATCTTGGCTGAATTCCGCCATGATTTCCGCCATGCCCTGGCTCAATCCCGCGACGACCGCGGCGGCCGTCGACGCTTTCAAGGGCGTTTGGCGGCGATAGGTTTTTTCCACCAAAACCCGGTTTCCCTGGCCGGGTTCGAAGGCGAGGAATTTCAGGGAAATTACCGCAGTCGGCGTTGGGGCATTGCGAAAGTCACCATATAACTCGCTGACCTCGATTTCCAGGCGCAGGTTGGGTGTCAGCACGCTGCTGTTATCGAGCACTTCCCGGAACATGCCCGCGTTGCGCAAATGCGCCTGGGCCGAAGCCGCCACCAGGCGGGCGGGGGCCACCATAAATTCGGCAAAAGGATCTTTTTCGTACCGATTGTCGTCCAAACGATACACCAAATATTTGCCCTCAAATAAAGGCGAAACTGTCACCGCTTTTAGAGCCAAGACCGGACCATCCTTTTTCAAATCGACGTTCGCCGGGGAGTTCAGCGCATACAAAGATGGCGCCAGATTTGGCCGGGAGAGGCAGCCGCCCGTGAGGAGCAACAGGCCAGCCAGGCCGGCTAAGGTGAACCGTTGGGTGAATGAAATAGGTGACATAGGAAAATTATTTAGCGGGTTTAACTGCGGTGGCGGGCCGGGGTGGTTCGCCTAAGAAATAGCCGGAGGGGTAGCGTTTGAAATCGGCCAAAACTTCCTGCACTTGGGCCGCCGCCTGCCGGATGCTGTCCATCGCCGCGTTGGCGGTTTGCATGTCCACGCTATCCAGCAATACGCGCAGCCGGTCGTTGGATTGCGTCAGGCGATTCAGCAGGGTTTCCGCGCTTTGTCCCACATTTTCCAGATGCATGTTTTTCACCGTGCCGCGCGCTTCCTCAATGAATACTTGCAGGTCGTCGCTGGTTTTGCGCGTGCTGACCAGGACCCCTTGGATATTGGTGCCGATACCGGCGACATCGACCGCGCCGATTTTTCGGAAAATCTTGCTCATCAAGTCGAGGTTGGAATCCAGCGCGTCGGCGATTTTTTGGAAATCGACTTTTTCCACGTTGCGCAGTGTTTTTTCAATTGAGGATAGCATCTGGCTGAACTGGCTTTCGGCGGATGGAATGTAGTAATAGCGCGGCTGCCAGCGCAACGGCGGCTCGGGATTATCTTCCGGGGACACGTATTCCAGCGAAACAAAGCTAGTGCCGGTGACGCTCATGCTTTTCACGCGCGCCCGCAGGCCCTTTTTAATCTCGCTTTGCAGGCGGGTGGGGAAATCAATCGAACCGCGGGTGGGATTCAGCGATTGGGGGATTTCGAATTCCACCAGGATGCTCCCCTTGTCGGTGTCCGGATAAATATTCCAAGTGAAGCCGATATGGGTGACTTTGCCGACGTTCACGCCACGCAACTCGACGGGCGAACCCACCGATAGCCCTTCGACATCGCCTTGGACGTAAGTTTCGTAAGTGGTTTTCGGCTCGAAATAAGTCCGGGCGCCAAAGGCGAATAATCCGGCAATAAACAACCCGAGGCCGGCCACGATAAACAGTCCGATTTTGAAATGATTAGTCGCATTCATGAGGTAGAGCGGGTGGCGGGCTCCGTGCCTGCCTGCCGATGGAAAAATTGTTTCACCCAAGGATCGGTGGCTGTGTCGCGCAATTGGTGCGGATTGCCCTCCGCGATGATCGTGCGAGTCTTGCTATCCAGCATGATGACCCGGTCGGCGATGGCGTAAATGCTGGGCAATTCGTGCGTGACGATCACAAACGTGATGCCGAAATCGCGCGCCAGGCTGCGGATCAAATCATCCAAGCCCGCGGAAGTCACGGGGTCCAAACCCGCGGAAGGTTCATCCAAGAACAGAATTTCGGGGTCCAGGGCCATGGCGCGGGCAATGGCGGCGCGCTTTTGCATGCCTCCGCTCAACTCCGAAGGCATCTGCCGCGCCGCGCCCGCCAGGCCGACGAGTTTTAATTTGAGCAAAGCGACCATTTCCTTGGCGGCCATGGGCAGTTGCGTGTAAGCGTCCAGGGGCAGCCGCACATTTTCCAAAACGTTCATCGAGCCAAAGAGCGCGCCCATTTGGTACATCACGCCGAATTTGCCCAAGATGCGGCGGCGGGCGTCGCCGTGGGCCGTCACGAGGTTTTCGCCTTCAATCCACACTTCACCCGCCAAAGGCTCATATAGCCCAATGAGGTTTTTGAGCAACGTGCTTTTGCCGCAGCCCGAGCCGCCCAAAATCACGAAGACCTCACCGCGTTTGACCGTGAAATTAATCTCGCGCAGCACCACCCGGCCATCGTAGCCGGCTTGCAGATTCTTCACGACGATGGGGTATTCGGCGCTCATAAATCCAAAACGTAGAGCAGCACGGAGAAAATGGCGTCCGCGATGATGACCAGCAATATGCCGCTGACCACCGCCCGCGTGGTGGATTCACCGACCGCGCTGGGGCCTTTCTTCGTTTGCAGGCCGCGCAAGCAACCGATGCCCGACACCAGCACGCCGAACACGACACCTTTGACCAGGCCCACCACCAAATCTCCCGCCACGAGGCTGGAGACTAATTGGTTCCAAATGGCCGCCATTGGGAAACCAATGGCGAGCATCACCAACACCCCGCCCGCAATGCCCATTAACATGGAATACATCGTCAGCAGTGGCGTCAGAATAACCCCGGCTAAAATGCGTTGAATGACCAAAAAGCGCATGGGGTCCAAGCCCATCGTGACCAAGGCATTGAGTTCCTCGTTCACTTTCATGGTGCCCAATTCCGCCGCAAAGGCGGAACCCGACCGGCCCGCCAGCATGATGGCGGTCATAATGGGGCCCAACTCGCGCACCATGATCAGGCCGATCATATTCGCGATATAGAGTTGCGCCCCGAATTGCGCCAAGGGAGCGACTGCCGAAAAAGCGATAATAAAGCCGACCAGCAAACTAATGAGCGAAACAATGGGCAGGGCGTTGGCTCCGGCGATTTCAAACACGCGCGCCACTTCCGCCCATCGAATCGCTTGCCGGCGCGGCAAGCAAACCAAGAGCCCCAGGGCCGCTTCACCGGCAAAGGCCACTTGATCGTGCAAATCTTTGGCCAACCCGATGCCCCAACGTCCAATATCCTCCAGCACATGGGGTTTTGCAGGTTTTTGGTTTTTCCACGTGCTGATATCTTCAGCCGTAATGGTGTCGAAGATGCGTCGTTGTGGCGGGGTTAAACCTTCCACAGCCACCGGCACCCCTTGGGTCAAGCCACCCAGGCTAATGAAACGTAATAACGCCACCCCTGCGCCATCGCACTCTTCCAAGCCGGAGATCGCGATCCGGGCGTTTTTGGCATTGGTTAACGCAGTGCTAATGGCTTTCCAAGCCTTTGGGGCTGTGAGGGAATCTAAAACCCCCTGCAATTGAATTTCCACCAGGCCATCTGGGCGAGTTGCGGCCGATACCGTGCAAACGGCGGCGGCGGGAGGATGGGCTGGGGTGGACATGGGTTAAAGTGCTGTCGCTAAGCAGGAAAGGCTGGGGGCATCCCGAGCAATTGCTGAGGCAGAGGGCTCGCTCCCCATCGCGAATTCGCCGCCTGAATACCTGATAACCGTTTGTTAATGAAATGGTTATAGTTAGTTTTTGGCATTTAATTCCCCCGGATTGCAGCACTTAACAATGACTCACTGTAAAAGGGGGAACCATAAGAATCAACGGCAAGTTGCGGCCCGGATTCCTCCAGCGAATATCGTAAAAGGTGGTGAACATACCAGAAGCTGAAGGTGTCAATGATGATAGTTGGTCACAGGGATGTATCGAAATTGCGCTTTGACGGCGCTTGGAAAAAGTCCTAGATTACGGTTTAACGCATGTATTGGAAAGAACATGTCGGATTGCGGATAACGGCTTTCACTTTGTTGGCCGTAGCCGCTGGCTTGGTATCTGTCTCCGCGCAGAGCCGGGTCAAGTTTTCTGGCAGTTCCACCAATTCCAGCAGCAAGTTCCTGGTGCCGGCACAGGATTTGGAACAACAAATGCAGCGTATTGAAAACGCGGCGGGCCGGATGAAGTCGGCCGATAGTGTGCCCGATATTCCCTTGGGAGCTCCCTCCAGTGAAGGGGTGACGGTCATTCGCAATAAGAAACTGGAAGAATGGCTGGATCAGCAAAAGAATTGGATTTTTGACAATCAGCCGGCCGATAAGAGAATGCTGGAAGCGGGCAAAGAGGAGGCGGATAGCTTTTTCGATGGCAGCAATGGCAAGTCCAAGAAGACCGTTGAAAAATATTTCGAAAACCTGCAGAAGGAACGCGAGAACGCCGAGAAGAATCTGAAGCTTAATGCGCGCGATATTAACCCTTATTTTGATTCGCTCGAAAACCGGAACGAATTTTCAAACGGCGCCAAAGAATCCGGCCGGTTAAACATGGGGGTGATTGAAAAAAATTCCCGCACTCCGCAAAACGGCTGGGATGCGCTGAAGTCGTCCTCTCTTTCAAACATCAAGCTGGGCTCCATTCCCGAAGCGCAAGAACCCATTTCCACTTCGCTCACCGGTGAAGGGCTGACTGCTCGCGAAGAAAGAATCCGCCAAGAACGGTTGCAAGCGGATCGCGAGTATTTGCAGCTGTTCCGCACCGATAAAAGTTACCTAGGCGTGCCTTCCGGACCCAATGATCCCATCAATCAAATGGTGGATACTTCGCGCAGTTCGGTGCAACCGGTGACGGCGCCAACCCTCGACGAAATCGGCGGTTCCACCAAGTCGCAGGGCAACGGCTTTTTCGGGCAAAACGCCAATGGGGCGATGCGCAGGCCTTCGAGCCTCGATGAGGTTTTAAGCGTCAAAGCCTTTGGCGCTTCGAGTTTTTCCTCGCCGGCGTTGAATATGCCGGGCTCGGTCGTCCTCCAACCTAAGCCCGCCGTTTTAGAAATGCCCCGGCGCAAGTTTTAGGCTGGCGCACCTGGCGTTTGTTATCTTATCCGGGTAAGTGTTTCCCTTCGCCCTATTGCGATATCTGCGTCCAGTCTTGCGCAATAAAAAACCCGGAAGATTAGAAGTCCTCCGGGCTGAAATCGGCAAAGGTTCCACTTACAGCAAACTCGCGATCAAATCGCCCACTTGCGAAGTGGTGTAGCCCATCTTGCCCGCCGCCAGGCTGTGCAATTTTTCGCGCACGGCTTTGATGACGGCGGTTTCGATGGCTTTGGCGGCGGTGGTTTCACCCAAGAAATCGAGCATCATCTGGCCCGCGCAGATGGCGGCCAGCGGGTTGATGACGTTCTTGCCCGTGTACTTTGGCGCGCTGCCCCCGATCGGCTCAAACATGCTGGTGCCTTTGGGATTGATGTTGCCGCCCGCCGCGATGCCCATGCCGCCTTGGATCATGGCGCCCAAGTCCGTGATGATATCACCGAACATGTTATCCGTGACAATCACATCAAACCATTCCGGATTCTTCACAAACCACATGGTCGTGGCGTCGACGTGCGCGTATTCCCGGGTGATATCGGAGTATTCCTTGGCGCCGATTTCGTGGAAGGTCCGTTCCCACAAGTCGAACGCATAGGTCAACACGTTGGTCTTGCCGCACAGGAGCAATTTATTGTTCTTAGCCCGTTTGCGCGTGTATTCGAACGCGTAGCGCAAGCAGCGCTCCACCCCGCGCCGGGTGTTGATGCTCTCTTGCACCGCCACCTCGTTGGGCGTGCCTTTGAATACGAAACCGCCGGAACCGGTGTACAGGCCTTCGTTGTTTTCGCGCACCACGACGAAATCGATGTCTTCGGGCTTTTTATCCTTCAGCGGGCAGTACCGTTCATCGAACAGTTTGACCGGGCGCAAGTTGATGTATTGCTCCATCTCGAAGCGCATGCGGAGCAAGATGCCTTTTTCCAGGATGCCCGGCTTGACGTCCGGATGACCGATGGCGCCCAGGAGGATGGCCGGGAAGCGGCGCAGTTCTTCGATGGCGCTGTCCGGCAAAATTTCATTCGTGCGCAAGTAACGGTCGCCCCCGAAATCGTAAAAAGTGTAATCGAGCTTCAGCCCGAATTTTTGGGAAGCCGCGTCCAAGACTTTGATCGCTTCGCGCGTCACTTCCGGGCCGGTGCCGTCCCCGCCAATTACCGCAATATTATAGCTTTTCATATCCTTTTTCCTCGCGCCGCGCCGTGCCATGGGTGCGCCGTGGCCCTAATGGGTCCACGGGACGGACGATTCTGCGGCTTGGTTTTGCCTTGGATGCTACGGAGCAGGCCGGAAAATTCAATGCGAATTTCCCGCAAGTTTCGGAGAAAATAGCCGTGTTTGCTGAAATGAAAAGAAAAAGGCGCGAGGCTTTGGATCGCCTCGCGCCTTGCGAGAAAGTTTATCGGTTAAGCCATGGCTGCCGCGATGGCATTGCCCATCTCGGTGGTGCCCACTTTTCGGATATTGGTTTCCGAGGGGCTGCAAATGTCGCCCGTGCGCAGTCCCGAATCGATGGCTTTGGCCACCGCTTGCTCCACCGCCACCGCTGCGGCCTCCTGGCCGAAACTATGGCGCAGCAACAGCGCCAGCGAGAGGATTTGCGCGATGGGATTGGCCAGGTTTTTGCCGGCAATATCCGGCGCGGTGCCTCCGGCGGGTTCGTACAGGCCGAAGACTTTGTCCCCATTGGTTTTGCCCAAGCTGGCGCTCGGGAGCATTCCCAACGAGCCGCCCAAAGCGGCCGCTTCGTCGCTCAAGATATCGCCGAAAGTGTTCTCACACAGCATGACGTCAAATTGCGCGGGCCGGAGCACTAATTGCATGGCGGCGTTGTCGACGAACATGTTTTCCAGCGCCACGTCGGGATAGTTTTTGCCGACCTTCGCCACCACATCGCGCCACAGGATGCCGGTTTCCAACACATTGGCCTTGTCGATGTTGGTGACTTTTTTGCGCCGGGCGCGGGCGGCTTGGAAGGCGGTTTCCGCAATGCGCTCAATTTCGGGCGTGGTGATCGTCATGGTGTCCGTTGCCCGCAGGTAACGCGTGGGGTGGGCGGCGCCTTCCGGAGCTTCGACCACTTCTTCGGTGTGCTTGGGCTGGCCGAAATACAGGCCGGCGGTGAGTTCGCGCACCACGAGAATGTCGACTCCGCCCGTCAAGCGCTCGGGGCGCAAGGGGCAGACATGTTGCAGGGCGGCCAGCAATTTGACCGGCCGCAAATTGGCGAACAGATTGAATTCCTTGCGCAACCGCAGCAAGGCGGCCCGTTCCGGCCGTTTATCCTTGGGCACCGTGGGGTCACGGTCCGGCAAGCCGACGGAGCCGAAGAGAATGGCATCCGATTGTTTACATAAATCCAAAGTAGCCGCGGGCAGCGCATCCCCGGCGGCATCGATGCCCGCCCAGCCCACTGGCGCTTCCGTGACCTCGCACTGAAAACCGAATTTTTTCTCCACCGCGCGCAGCACCTTGATGGCCTCGCGCATGACTTCCGGCCCGATGCCGTCACCGGCCAGAGCCGCTATTTTGTATCCTTTGCTCATAAGCGGCCCGAAGGGTAGAAACCGGGGGGTACCTTGGAAAGCTAAAAAGTGCCTTCAACCTGGCAGGTATGAATGGGCGCCGCCGCCAAATATTTGCTCCTGAGCGGATTTTTTTCTTTTGTGATCGCGTCCCAACGGTTATGTTTAAACTAACGCAAACCTTTTTCCTATGCCCTTTCTCCATCATATCTTTCGGGGGCTCGGGATGTGGTTCCTTGCCTGCGCATCAATGGCCGCGGCGGAACTGCAGTTGTTGAATGTTTCCTATGATCCGACCCGGGAATTGTACGCCAACTACAACCCCAAGTTTGCGAGCCATTATCTCAAGAAAACGGGGCGAACCGTCAAAATCCTGCAATCGCATGGGGGTTCCGGCAAGCAAGCTCGGTCCGTGATCGACGGTTTGCGGGCCGATGTGGTGACTCTAGCGCTGGCGTATGATATTCAAGTCATTGCCGATAAAAAGTTCATCGCAGCCGATTGGGAAACCCGTTTGCCCGATGACGCCGCGCCTTATACCTCGACGATCGTTTTTCTGGTGCGCCCGGGCAACCCCAAGAAAATCCGCGATTGGCCCGATTTAGTGCGGCCCGATATTCAGGTCATCACGCCCAACCCCAAAACGTCGGGAGGAGCGCGCTGGAATTTTCTGGCCGCTTGGGGCTATGTGACTCTCGGCAAAAAAGGCACCGACGAAGAGGCACGCGCGTTCGTTAAGGAACTGTTTCGGCACGTGCCGGTGCTTGATAGCGGCGCGCGAGGTTCCACCACCACGTTTGTGCAAAAGGAATTGGGCGACGTCTACATTTCCTGGGAAAACGAAGCGGTGCTGGCCATGCGCGAGTATGCCAGCCATAAACTCGAACTCGTCTATCCATCCATTTCCATTCTGGCGCAACCCGCCGTGGCGGTGGTCGATCGCAATGTAGACCTGCGGGGCCCGGAAGCGCGCGCCGCCGCCGAGGAATATCTCAAATACTTGTACACCGAGGAAATTCAGGAACTCATCGCCCAAAATGGATACCGTCCGTCTGTAAAAACCGTGCTCGAGCGTTTCCGCAAGCAATATCCCGAAATCAAAATGTTCACCGTCAAGGAAGTGGCCCAAAGCTGGCCTGCGGCGCAGCAGCGGTTTTTCAGCGAAAACGGGGTGTTTGATCAAATTAGCCGTCCCTAAATTTTAAACCATGCCAACCTCCCCATGAATCGCCGTCGCGTCCATGTTTTGCCCGGATTCGGCCTGACCCTGGGTTGCACGTGGATGTATTTAGGTTTGATTGTGTTGCTGCCCATGGGGGCGTTATGCCTGAAGGCCGGCCAAATTTCGGCGGATGAATTTTGGCGGATCATTTCCGATGGCCGGTCATTGGCCGCGTTTCGGCTGACTTTTGGCGCGTCCCTGGCGGCGGCGGTGATCAACGCAGTGTTTGGCACCATGATTGCGTGGGTACTCACGCGCTACACGTTTCCCGGGCGGCAATGGATGGACGCCTTGGTCGATTTCCCCTTTGCGCTGCCCACCGCTGTGGCGGGGTTAACGCTCTCCAGTTTATTTGCCGCCAATGGCTGGCTCGGCCAATGGCTCGTGCCTTGGGGGATCAAAGGCGCGTTTACGCCATTGGGGGTGATCCTCGCGCTGACCTTCGTGGGGCTGCCCTTTGTGGTGCGCACCTTGCAACCCGTGCTGGCCGCGTTGGAGCCGGAGATTGAGGAAGCCGCCGCAACCCTGGGCGCCAGCCGCTGGCGCACCATGGGCACCATCCTTTTGCCAACCTTGTTTCCCACCATTTTGACTGGATTTGCCTTGGCGTTCGCCCGGGCGGTGGGCGAATACGGCTCCGTGGTGTTCATCTCCGGCAACTTGCCTTACAAAACGGAGATCGCGCCCACGCTGATCATGATGCGCCTGGAGGAGTACAATTATGCCGGGGCGACGGCGATCGCGATGGTGCTGCTCGTGGTTTCTTTCGTATTATTGGGATTGATCAATTACCTGGAACTTTGGGCCAGCCGGTTTAATCGCTGAACCGAATATGAGCACGAGCACCCACGCCAGAAATCTGAGCCGGCAGCCTTCCCGCCGAGGGTTCGAGGACCCTTGGTTCATGCGGGTTTTGTTGATTGGCGCGAGCGTCTCGTTTTTAGGGATCTTTCTCATTTTGCCCTTGGCCAATTTGTTTGTTCAAGCCTTCGCCAAAGGCTGGAACCACTATTGGGAAGCTTTGCGCGCGCCGGATTCTTGGGCGGCCATGCGGCTGACATTTCTGATCGCCGCGATTTGCGTCCCTTTGAATACCGCGTTCGGGCTGGCGGCCGCTTGGGCCATCGCCAAATTTGAATTTCGGGGGAAAACTTTGCTGGTCACGTTGATCGATCTGCCGTTTTCGTTTTCACCGGTGGTTTCGGGCATGATGTTTTTGATGCTGTTTGGCCTCCAGGGATTTTTTGGGCCGTGGCTCGAAGCGCATGGCTGGCGAATCGTGTTCGCCGTGCCCGGCTTGGTTTTGGTGACCTTGTTTGTCACGTTTCCGTTTGTGGCGCGCGAACTCATTCCCGTGATGCAAGCCACCGGCACCGATCAGGAGCAAGCGGCCATGACGCTTGGCGCCAGTGGCTGGCAAACCTTCTGGCATGTGACCTTGCCGTCGGTCAAGTGGGGCCTGCTCTACGGCATCATCCTGTGCAATGCCCGGGCGATGGGCGAATTTGGCGCGGTCTCCGTCGTGTCGGGCCATATCACAGGTTTGACGGACACCATGCCCTTGCGGGTTGAGAAATTATATAACGAATACCAAGGCGCGGCCGCCTTTGCGGTGGCCACCGTGCTGGCGTTTTTGGCGGTGGTGACATTATGTGTGAAGCGATTCCTCGAATGGCGGTCCGCGAGGCCGATGTAAATAGGCCATTCGGTGGGAATGACGCCTTGGGTCCGATGACATTTCTTGCTAAATAATGCCAATAAATGTAGGCTAAGTTCTATGGCTGCAGAATTGACGACCATCAATGTTTCGCTTCCGGTGCCGATGAAAGCTTATTTGGAGGCCCGGGTTAAAGGAGATGGATTTGGGAGCATCAGCGATTTGATCCGCGCCCTCGTAAGGGAAGACCAAAAGCGCCAAGCGCAGGAAGAATTGGAGCGCCGGCTGTTATCGGCATTGGATAGCAGCGAAGCGGTTCCCATGACCCGGCAGGATTGGACGGAAATCAAAAATGCGGTGAAGACAAAGCTCGCGACGCGTGTTAAAAAGGGCAAATGATCCTCAGACGCCGGCAAGCCGTCGATTCCATCATCGAACAGGCCACCTGGATTGCCACGGATAATCCGGAAGCAGCCGCGCGTTTTCTGAATGTTTTAGAGGAAACCTTTCTATTACTGGAGCAGAATCCGGAAATGGGCTGCCCGTTCAGCTCCAAAAACCGGAGGCTGGCTCAATTGAGAGAATGGCCGGTTAAGGGGTTTAGCAGTATCTTGGTATTTTATCGGCCATGCACGGGTGGTATTGAAATTATTGATGTGATCCATGGGGCACGTGATCTGCCATCCATCGTAGATGTTTTGTAGAAACCGTCCCTGTGGAAGCACCTCTAGAGCCGTCCCTAGTGCGATGCGATGTGGAATGCCAAAATTAGTGAGCTGCCGAGAGGTTCGGAAACTCAGAATCCCTAGCCATTGTCAGTTCTCCCAAAGGAAAGGATAATTTGTTTAGTTGAGGTTGCACCTCGCGGGTAATTCGTTACCCAATGCGGGGAATTGCCGTGTATAGCCATGAGCATCGCCCTCCATAACGTCAGCAAACAGTTCGGCACCGTGAGCGCCGTGCACCAGGTGAGTTTCACGGTGGAGGACGGTGAATTGGTGGCGCTGCTAGGGCCCAGTGGCGGTGGCAAGACTACCGTGTTGCGGATGATTGCCGGCTTGGAAAGCCCCGATGATGGGGAGATCACCATGGGCGGCCAAGATGTCACCGATGTGCCCGTGCAAAAACGGAACATTGGGTTCGTTTTCCAAAACTACGCTTTGTTCAAAAACATGACCGTGTTTAAGAACATCGCGTTTGGACTCAAAGTAAAGCGCTGGAAACCAGCCGCGATTCAAACCCGGGTCGAGGAATTATTGCAGTTGTTCGATATCGAAGATTTAGGTCAGCGCTATCCTCACCAGCTTTCTGGTGGCCAACGCCAGCGGGTGGCCATTGCCCGCGCACTCGCGCCCAAACCCACGGTGCTTTTGCTCGATGAACCTTTTGGGGCGGTGGACGCGAAAATCCGCCAGGATTTGCGCGAATGGCTCGTGCGGTTGCACCACGATTTGAATGTGACCACCCTGTTTGTCACGCACGATCAGGAAGAAGCCATGGAAGTGGCCAAACGGATCGTGATTTTTTCCAAAGGCCGGTTGGAACAAATCGGCAGCCCGCGCGACATTTACGATCATCCCGCCAATGAATTTGTCGCCCGGTTCGTGGGCGTCATGAACGTGCTCGAATGCCGGGTCAGCAATGGAGTGGCGGAGCACCAAGAACTGCGGTTCCCGGTTCCCGGACAAGCCGAAGGCAGCCAGGTGCGGATCGGCTTTCGGCCCTACTCGGTGCAAGTTTCTCCCGATGTCACGCGCTACGCTTGCCAGGCGGTTTTGCGCCACTGCTATTTTTTAGGTGTCCTGTTGCGGCTGGAATTGGAATTGCCATCGGGCTTGATCGTGCGCAGCCGCATCACCAAAGAAGAATTCGCCCAGTTAGGCTTGGCTGAAGGGCAGGAAGTATCATTCCAGATACGGCAATTCCGGATTCTAAACCACGGCCAACTGCCGCCGGAAATCGAGGATACATCGGCTCCCGCGCCCATTCTGGGGGACAATATTTAATTTCCCGAGGCCCTTAGCTATTTCATTGTGTGCGCTTCTTGGAAGATTGCTTTTTGCCGGCCCAAGACTAAATCCCCGATCATGTGTGCGGCTTCGTCATAGGAGACGAAGTCCGTATTGATCGTTAGGTGGTAAAGGGAGGGATCATCAATATCGCGTTTGAAGTATTTCTTGAGATATTGGCGGCGTTGGCGATCCGTTTTTTCCAGAAATGCCAGGGCGTCCTTATAGGATAATTGGTAGATCTCGGCGGTATGTTCAGCCCGTTTAGCGATAGAACCCGTTAGGCGTATGTGGAAGGCGTTTTTGAGTTTGGAGGCGATAATCGGCGCGCCGCGGCCCACGATGATGACATTGCCCATTTTCGCCAGCCGCAGAATGGTGTCGGTGGTATGCTCCACCATAGTCCAAGTGGAGGGATGCAGTCCCAATAACTCGCCTACGGCGGAATCGATTTCGGACAGCAAACCTTCCGGCATGTATTGCGCCAAGCGGGCGGGCAAATGGTGGTCCTCCAAGATTTTTTCGACCAAATTTTTATCGAAAACCGCCCATTGTCCAGAATCCGCGGGACAATGGGTGGAGAGGTAAGCCGCGAGTTTTTCCGCCACCGAGTGGGCTCCGGAACCGGTTTGGCGCGACAAAGTAATAGCCGGCCGATCAGGCACTCTAATGGATTGGTCAGCCAAAGGGTTGGTAGCCGCAAACTGGGCGTCGATAAAGGCTTTACATTTATCCATCGAGATCGGTTCCATCATAAGCAATCCTCCTGATGGTTTAGGGTTTAGTAAGCTATACCCAAACTATACGCCTCATTTGAGGTATTACAAGGAAGCGGGCAAACCTAGCTCGCAAGCTATATCGAAAAAGTAGAAGGAGTGCTCCCGGTCAGGTTAATCGCCACCAGCTTTTTCCATTGCCGGTTTTCGGATTGCTTTCCTGCTGGCGTTGATTGCGTAATTGGCTGACCAGCAACTGGCTGCGGGCAGAAGTTAAAGCCATGATAAATTCGTCATAGCTCTGGAAGCGGTCTTCCGGCCGCTTAGCCATGGCGCAAACCAAAGTATCGCTGGTGGGCACGGTGATCTCAGGGATCACTTGGTTGGGTGGAGTAAGTGGTGTATGTATATGCGCCATAACGACTTCGTCGACTGTTGGCGCTTCGAATGGCACGTGGCCCGTGATCGCATGGTAAAGGGTTCCGGCCAAACTATACATGTCAGAGAGGAAATCCTCCCGTTCGCGCTTAATCTTCTCGGGGGCAATGTAATAGGGAGTGCCCCAGACGGTGGCCCCGTCTTCGGCCCCCAAATCCGCGCTTCGGGCCAAGCCGAAGTCCACCAATTTGGGTTCGCCTTCGGCGTTGAAGAGAATATTACCGGGCTTAATATCGCGATGCAGGAAGTTATGCTTTAACGCCAAATTAAGCGCGGAGGCAACCTTGATGCCGACATCCAAGATATCCAATTCCGGAACCCGGTGATCGCGTTCGATTCGGCTATCCAGACTTCCACAGTCGGCCAGCTCCATGACGAGAAATCGTTGATCCGCCAATTCTTCGTAAGCGTAGATGTGAACGATGTTGGTGTGATTCAACGCCGCCCCAGCCCGAGCTTCGCGCAGAAAGCTTTCGAGAGAGTCGGAATTATTCGAAAGCTCCGGCTTCATGAGCTTGATGGCCACCTCCCGTTGCAGCGTAACGTCGTAGGCACGATACACGTCGCCCATGCCGCCACCGCCAATGAAATTGCGCAATTCAAACTGTGCCAATTGCATCGGCATCATGATCGGATGGTTACACCGGGTGCATTCCGCCGTGCTCAGCGGAGGCAGATCGGGCGAGAGAAAAACCTTAACCCCGCAGCCAGGGCAGGTAACCATTCGCAAGGATTTGCTGTTATCTTGAATCACCGCATTCACATCCTTAGAAGCAGCATAATTTGTTCCAATGGCGGGATTTCCTGTTCCTTTCTTTAGGGAGGAAATCCTTTGCTTATTTAAGCAATTTCCATTGGCCACCAGCGACTTGGAGCATCACCATCGAGTCCACCTTCAAGCCGCAATGATCGGTGGCCGACAAATTATATATGCCGCTTACACCAATATAGTTCTGCGTCTGTTCAATGGCGTCCCGCAAGGCTTCCGGTTCCACGCCAGCTTTTTTCATGGCGTTGAAGACCAATTGAACCGCATCCCAAGCATAACCTGAATGCGTACTTAATCCAGTCAAGCCGCGATCTTTGTAAGCTTTGATAAAATCCAAAACCACTGGCCGTTGCGGATCATTCTCCGGCAATTGCTCCGCCGCCATGAGCCGGGTGGAGGGCATCCGGGTGCCATCGGCCGCTGGGCCTGCGAGTTTGAGGTAGCTAGGATCGGGCTGGCCGTGGCATTGGAACAACGGGATGGTAATGTTGGCTTGCTGCGCATTTTTCGCCACGATGGCTCCCGCAGGCCCAATGGTCCAAACCACAATAGCTGCGGGTTTCGCCGCCGCCACTTTCGAGAGTTGAACGGTCATGTCGGCGTCTTTCGGCTCAAAAGACTCCTGCCCCACAATTGTGATGCCTTGAGCGGCCGCCATCGTTTTGAGGTAGTCCTCCCCTTCTTGGCCGAATTTATCCGCCGCGCAGAGCAAGGCAATGCTCGTCATATTGTTGGCCTTAAGATATTTAAAAAGGCATTCCACCGCCGTGCTCGTGCGTTGGGGCGTTTTAAACACCCATTTGCGGGTTTCCTTCACCGGGGCATCGCCACCCACACAGGCAACCATGGGAATCTTGGCCTCTTCGATAGTCTTTAGACAGGCCATCGCCGCTCCGGTAGTGGTGGGGCCAATGATAGCCACGACTTTGTCTTTGCCGAGGAGGCGTTTTAAGGCCACAACAGCTTGTGACGGATCGCTTTGTGTATCAGCAACTACCAACTCAATCTGGCGGCCATTTAAGCCGCCCTCCTTATTGAGGCGGTCCACCATCATTTGCGCGACCTCTTTCGTGGGTGCTCCAATTTGTTGGGCCGGGCCGGTTAAATCAAAAAGCCCTCCGATTCGGATGGGTTCGGCCGCAGATAAAGTATTCAATGTAAGGCAAATAGCCACGAATACCCCTAATAGCAATCCAAGTCGTTTCATGTGAGACCTATGTGAAAAAGTTATGGCAACGAAACGGAGTATAGAGTTTTGCCCTTTTTTGTCTAGCTCGCGGATAGGAGTACTGGCAGCGCAGGAACTCATTGGATTATTAGTTTTTATGAAGAATCAACGCTAAATAGCGTCTAAAACTTGACTGGGATCGTTTCCCGTGAAATGATGGTGGACTACTGTAGTCTGTAAGAGATAAGGCATTTAAGTGACAAATATGGGTAAATCGAAGGTGACGAAAACCGAGGCTAAAAGCGGTGGCAAAAAACCGGCACCAAAACCAGCTCCGGCTTCGTCGGCGGCGCATAACGTTGCGATGCATAAAAAAGCGCACGCTACCGCGCACGCTCGTGGAGAAAAAATGCCCCCTCCTCACCCTCCTGCCCCAGCCTCGGGTCATCACCATCCGGCTCCCGCCAACTCGGAACTTGGCCCTCAAAAATTTGACTTAACCGAGAAGGTTAAAGAGTTGGTTCGCCTAGCCCAAGAGCAGGGTTACCTGACATACGACGACATCAACGACGCTTTGCCCGACGGTATCGTTACCCCGGACGATGTCGATGAAGTCTACGCCAAGCTGGCCGCCCTGGAAATTGAGATCGTCGACCAAGCGGAAGTCGACCGGGTGAAGCAGCCCGAGGTGGAAGAAGAGGAAGACGATAAGGATCGTTTGGACGTCCTGGACGATCCCGTGCGCATGTACCTGCGCCAGATGGGTAAAGTCCCGCTATTGACGCGCGAACAGGAAGTGGAGATTTGCAAGCGCATTGAAGATGCGGAGAACCAGGTTCGGCGTATCATTTACAGCCTGGGCTTTGCCGCCAAAGAGCACATTGCCTTGGCCGAGAAACTTTTGTCCGAGCCGCCCAAGGAGCGGTTTGACCGGGTCATTGTCGATAAAAAAATCGAAGGCCGGGAAAACCACCTCAAAGAACTGCGCCGTCTGGTGAAAAAAGTCCGGATCATGGACCAAGAGGTCGATGACAAGTATGCCGCCTGGCAGCATGCCCCGGATAATTCGAAAAAGGAAAAGCTGCACACCGAATTCAAAAAGTCGGACCAAAAGCTGCAGTCCACTTTCCAGAAATTCTTTTACAAGCAAAAGGTGATCGAAGAAATGATCACCGTGTCGGAAAACATTCACGACAAACTCCAGTCCAGCTTGCGCATGATCAAGGAGCTGGAAGGGCAGAAGAAAAGCTCGCAGACGGCGGCGATTATCGAATCCGAGCAACGCAAGATCAAGGCCTTGGAAGAGTTCGTCCGGATGCCTTACGATCAATATTTGCGCGCGTTCAACGAAGTCAAACAGTTTGCCCACAAGGCGCATCAAGCCAAGACGGAAATGGCGGAAGCCAACCTCCGTTTGGTGGTGAGCATTGCCAAGAAGTACACCAACCGAGGGCTGGCTTTCCTGGACTTAATCCAAGAAGGCAACATGGGCTTGATGAAGGGTGTCGAGAAATTCGAGTACCGCCGCGGCTATAAGTTTTCCACCTACGCCACGTGGTGGATTCGCCAAGCCATCACCCGTTCGGTGGCGGACCAGGCGCGCACGATCCGCATCCCGGTGCACATGATCGAAATTCTGAACAAGCTGCGCCGCACCGAAAAACATTTGTTGCAGGTGCTGGGCCGCGAAGCCACGCCGGAAGAGTTGGCTGATGAAATGCAGATGCCCATCGAGCGCGTGCGTGCGGTGTTGAAGATGGCTCAGCAGCCCATCTCCCTGCAATCGCCGGTCGGCGATGGGGATGACGCGAATTTCGGTGATTTCATCGAAGATAAGAGTGCCGAAAGCCCGCTGGATCAAACCAGCTACAGCTTGCTGAAGGAAAAGCTGAACGACGTGCTCACCAGCCTGAGCGAACGCGAACGCAAGGTGCTCGAATTGCGGTTTGGCCTGGTGGATGGTTACGCCCGCACTTTGGAAGAAGTCGGCAAGCAGTACAAAGTGACCCGCGAACGCATTCGCCAGATCGAAGCCAAAGCCCTGCGCAAGATGCGCCATCCGACCCGGGTGCGCCATCTCATGGGCTTCCTGGAAACCAAAGAAGCGGCCTAAACGGCTTCCTCAAATTTCAACTCCCCAGGGCGATGCCGGCTAAATGCCAGCAACCTCTGGGGCTTTTTTCTGCTCGGAAGAGACCGCCTATTTGGGGAGGGCACGGGTATTCGTGCCGGTGGAAGATTGCCACGGCACTTCGTAAATTTTCACCGCTTGGCGGAAGCCTTTGACCAATACCGCTGGCTGTTCGAGGCACGCGGCCGCCAAGGCGGGATCATCGCGCAAAAGCAGTTTATATGTGGCATCGCTGATGATGATGCGCCCGCGGCCGGAGACGCCTTCCAGCCGGCTGGCCAGGTTCACTTCCCGGCCGAACACCGTGTAATTCAAAATGTGCGCCTGCGAACCCATCAAGCCCACGGTCACCACACCGGTGTTGATTCCCGAGCCCAGCGAAAGCACCGAGAGCGGCGGCAGCGGCAACAGGCCCGCGGCGATGCGTTCGGGATTTTCCCGCTCGCGCTTGGCATTTTCCTCTATTCGTTTGCGGTTGATTTCCGCCATGGCCCGCTGGGCGTCGATGGCCGCCCGCACGCACTCCACCGCGTGCCGCTCGTTGGCCGAAGGCGCGCCCCAAAAGGCCATGACACAATCGCCGATGTATTTGTCGAGCGTGCCGTCGCGCTTTTTGACCATGTCGGCAATGACGCTCAAGTAAAGGTTCACGGTGGCCAGGACTTCCCGGGCCTGCTCGTCGAAATAGCGCTCCGCTTCCGCCGGGGACAATTTATGTTCGCGGACAAATTCCTCCGCCCGCGCTTGGTTCAAATCCGTCATTTCCGTGAACCCGCGCACATCCGCAAAATAGACGGTGACCTCACGCCGGGCGCCGCCGAAGTGCAATTGCTCCGCGCGGAGCAGCTCATTAACCACGTTCGGCGAAACCAGCTTGGAAAACACCGAGCGCACGCGGTTCCGTTCGCGTTGCTCACCGATGACCCGGCAGGCGAGCAAGCTGCCGTGCGTGGCCAGCAACCCACCCAGCACCGGCAATTCCAGGGGCGCCAAAAAGCGCCATTTCACGTAGACCCAGGCGGCGAGTCCCACATAACCTAGAGCCAATAATCCAATGCCCGTCGAAGCCATCCACACCCGCATTTGCCACGTCATCCACGCGGCCGCCACCGCCAGGAACAGGATGATGGCCGATTCCGACAGCGGCGGGCAGGTGCGCACAAATTGCTGGGTAATGATCGAATTGGCGACGTTCCAGTGCGTGCTCACAAAATAGGTTTGGCGCGATAATGGCGTGGGCCCCGCATCGGTCATATTGCTCCCAATGACGCTGGAGCCGACGACGACCAATTTGCCTGCGAACGGATATTTTCCCGTCCATTGCTTGCCTACCTCACGCAATTTGCCGGTCATGGCGTCATACTGTCCCGGCCGTCCCATCACGAGCACCGAGCCGTAATTCACGATGAAAAGCTGGGGGTCATATTGCCCGAGGCTCCAGTTGACGAGGAAGCGGCCATGGGAGTCGATGGGAATGACGCGGCTCACCCCGTTGGTCCCCGTCAAAATGATCCGGCCGCCAGGGCGGTCGATTTGGGCCTGTTGCAGATCCAGCCCCAAGGCCCGGGCGGCGATTTCGATGCCCATGTGCCAGACCCGGATGCGGGCGAACGCCTTTTGCGGGGGCAAATTGGTTAGCTCCGCCGGGCAACCGGGAATATGGCGAAATTCAAAACGGCCTTGCGCATCCAAAGGCAGCGTCCACTCTCCCCCGGTGGCCTGGGGAAACACGCACCGATTGGTGAGGATCTTTGCCTGGCTCATCACACTGGATTGCCGCCGGGCCAGGGCGGTTAAATATTCGTTCCAAATCACCCCTTCGCGAAAAGCATAAAGTCGCCGCAAGCTGCCATCGGCGTCCTTTTCCACGGCGATATCGCCCAAAGAATAGGCGTTATCTCGGAACATCGGCGGGGGGATGATGTCTTGCGCCAGGTCCGCCGCCAGCACGGCATTGCTGGCCGCGCGCATTTGGATGGCGAAGAAATCATCCGATTCCACCAAGAAACAGGGGCCCTGGTTCGTTTGGCCCTGGAGGTCGAGGTATTGGTCCTGAAAACGGTTGGTCAGGGCGGCAATTTCGGCGGGCTGCAAGCCATAGGCGGGGGCTTCGTCCACCGCGAGTTTCACCGGTGTGTCTTTGTAATTATTTTCCGCGAAGAGAATGTCCAGGGCCACGAGTTGGGCTCCTTGGCGGCTCAACTCGCGAATCAAGCGTCCGTGGATTTGGCGGGGAAAAGGAGGATGAATCCCATCCGCGGCCAAAAGCTTGAGGGTTTCCTCGTCGATGTAAACCACCGCCAAATTGGAAGCGCATGGGGAAGGATACCGAGCTGCCAAACGCACTCGCCAGTCATAAGAAATATTGGAGATGCGCCGGAGAAAGGAACCATCCGGCGAGCGCGTGTCATACCCCTGAAGAAACCAAAGCAACGCCACCATGCCCAGCGTTACCCAGACGGGCAATTGGCGGAGTTTTGGCAGTTGCATGGCAGGAAGGATAATCCATGGCTCCCCTCCTTCCAAGTGTTTACTGCCCGCTAGGTATGGCGAGGTGGCAGAAGAACGATGGAATTGCCGGATGCGGTGAGGACTTGCGGGGAATAGAAGACCTGAGTAAATCTGCGGTATGCGGATTCACCGGGTACGGAAAAAGAGGAATGAGCCTTCGGCGGGATGGTTTCACAGACCATCAGGCGGAAGGAGGCGGTTGATTAAGCGGCTTTCTTTTTGGCTTTCTTCTTGGAGTCCAGGTTGCGCCGGATTTTGCGCACTTGCCCTTCCAATCCCTTTTCGACCTGTTCTTTCCAAACGGCTCGGCAATGGCAATCGTGATTGGGACAATCTTGAATGCGCGCCAATTGTTCCCGGCGTTTGCGCACCAGGGCATTCAGCTTCAAAAGCTCTTCTTCTAGCTCAATCTTTTCCAAAGGTTTGCGTTTCATTGTATGGCAACGATTCTCTAAGATAGCCGCATTCCAAAATATTTCCACTCAGCCATGCTAAACAAAAAACCCCGATACGAATTTACCGGGGAAAAAGTCAAAAGTGGCGGGAGTGGCGGGGCTCGAACCCGTAACCTCTGCCGTGACAGGGCAGCGCTCTAACCAGTTGAGCTACACCCCCACCGAAGGGGAGCAGAAAGGTAAAAAAACCGCTCTTCAGAGTCAACCGTCATTTTGGATTTTTTTTAAAAAACAAACGATTCGGGCAACGGACGCCAAGGAGGTGGGGGTGGGGAACCCCGCTGAAGAAACGTACCGCTACCCGAATCAAAAATTGTCCTACCACTTAATCAAAACTAAAAAATGCGCCCTACTTTGTCAATCGCCCAATATGGCCATGCCATATGCCTTGGATATTAATGCTTTACACCACCGCAAATGGGCCGAAGAATCACTGATAACCAACTATTGACCCGGCACACTCATTGATTCATATCGGACAATACCGCAAATGCTTTAGCAATATCTTGCCATGATTTACTTAATGGCAATCCCTTACACGCGCACTAAGGGGAATCTGAAAGTCATTCCCTGCGATTCGTGGTTGCCAATTAGCCCATCGTGATATTTGTTTAGTTTCCTAATCGGAGTCAGGCGCCGTTTTACGGCGCGCGTACAGGGCCGGCAAAACCAGCAGCGTGAGCAAGGTGTTGGTGAAAATGCCGCCAATTACTACCGTAGCCAGCGGACGTTGCACCTCACCCCCCACGCCGACATTGATCGCCATGGGCAGGAACCCCACCGCCGCCACGAGTGCGGTCATGAGTACGGGACGCAGCCGCACCAAGCACCCTTCGCGCACCGCTTGCGCCAGAGGCTGCCCTTCGGCGAGGCGCTGCTGGATGAATGTCACTAAAACCAGCCCATTCAAAATGGCCACCCCGCTCAGGGCAATAAAGCCAATGGCGGAACTCACCGTGAAGGGCATGCCGCGCAGCCATAAGGCTAAAACCCCACCCACTAACCCCAACGGAATGCCCGCGGCGACTACCCCTACATCGCGCAGGTTTTTCAGGCTGAAAAAAAGCAGCGTCATGATCACCGCCAATACGACGGGCACGACAAACTTCAGCCGCTGATTGGCGCGCTCCATGTTTTCGAATTGCCCGCCCCATTCGAGGGTGTAACCCTCCGGCAATTTGAGTTGCGCCTCGAGCTTGGCCTTGCCTTCGGCGACGAAACTTTTCACATCGCGCCCGCGCACGTTGCATTGCACGGTGATGCGCCGTTTGCCCCATTCGCGGTTAATGGTTGAAGGCCCTTCGGTTTCCACGATTTGGGCGACTTGTTTCAGGGGCAAGATTTGGCCCGAAGCCGTCGGGATGAGCGTCGCCGCCAAGGCCGCGGGGTCGGTGCGCTGCGCGTCGGTTAAGCGGACCACCAGCGGGAAACGGCGCTGGCCTTCGCGCACCTCGCCCACACGGCGCGAGCCGACCGCTTCCACCACGTTGAGAATGTTCCGCGAGGGCACCCCGTAGCGGGCAATGGCTTGGGGATCGACGCGCACTTGGAGAAAATTCTGGCCGGTGATCTGTTCCGCTGACGCTTCGCTGGCGCCGGGAATGGCCGCCAGGATGGTTTGAGCATCGGCTCCCAGCTGGCGCAGTTTTTCCAAATCATCGCCGTAAATTTTAATCGCTATGTCACCGCGGGCCCCGGCAATCATTTCATTCAGCCGCATTTCGATGGGCTGGCTAAAGGAAGTTTTCAGGCCGGGCACTTGCGCCATTAACGCGCCCATTTTTTCGGTGAGTTCCCCTTGGGTCCGGGCTTGTTTCCATTGTTCGCGGGGTTTGAGGGCCAAAAAGAAATCGGCTAATTCAACGCCCATGGGGTCGGTCGCGACTTCGGCGGTGCCCAGGCGCGTCCAGATGTGCTCAATTTCATCGGGGAACTCGCGCATTAACGCTTGCTCGATGCGGTCGTTTTGCGCCACCGCTTCGTCGACGGAGATGCCCGCCAGCCGCACGGTGGTGCCCACGATGGCGCCTTCGCCCAGTTTGGGCAGGAACTCGCCGCCCATGCGGGTAGCCAGCAAGCCAGTAGCTAACAATAACCCACCCGCTGCCGACAATACGATTGCTCGATGACCCAGCGACCAATTCAACAAGGGTTCGTATAACTTCCGGGCCTGCCGGACCAACCAGGGATCTTTTTCTTTGATTTGCGCAGGCAAAAACCAGGCCGCCAGCACCGGTGTAAGGGTAATGGCGATCAGCAGCGAGCCCAGCAAGGCAAAAACCAAGGTGAGCGCCATGGGCTTGAACATTTTCCCTTCAATGCCCTCCAACGTGAGGATCGGCAGAAATACCGCCATGATGATACCCACGCCGAAAACCACCGGGCGGGCTACTTCCAACGGTGCCAGCCGCAGCTCTTCTTCGCGCTCGGCCGGAGTCAAGGTGCGTCCTAATTGATGCTGGCGCCAAGCCAATCGCCGCATGGAATTTTCCACCATGACCACGGCGCCATCGACGATCAGGCCGAAGTCCAATGCGCCCAAGCTGAGCAAACTGGCGGCAATGCCGGCTTGCAGCATGAGCTGGCCCGCGAACAACATGGATAGCGGAATGGCGGCCGC
>MTLE01002713.1_pt1 | contig 36234 bp, 43 predicted proteins | sample 1982461 | NCBI WGS metagenome assembly MTLE01 (sample SAMN05712605, study PRJNA340218) | biofilm metagenome | isolation source: sample SPL anode biofilm adapted to -200 mV | place: USA | collected 2012-02-03
GGATTTTCTCGCAAGCGTTCAACAAAGCCTTTGACTTTTCGGACTTGACCTGGTATTTCTAGAGGCATTTGTGCCACTTCAAGTACTTTTTCAGCTAGTATTTTTTCAAGAAAGTTTTCCATTTCAACTCCTTATATTAAGATGTTGAGACGACTGTCCAGCTCCGTAGAATGTTTCACTGCGACGAGTAACCGCAGGAGCACGTTTTCTACATCGAGTAATCGCAGATGCAAATTAGGGATTTGCCGTAAGCGAACGTAGTTCGTGCGGACAAATCATCTATTTTCCTAGTTGAAAGCACGGCTTTCAATCTACGGATAGAGGCAACAAAATTGCCGTCAGCTAGGAGTCGAAACTCAGTTATTTTCATTTGTATAGGTTAGCGCTTGATATTTTCGGTAATCATTTGTGTTTCCAGTTCGGTAAAACCGGCAAGCATGGCGCTGTTCAGTTTATCAATCAGGGCACTACAAATCCCCCTTTCACGCGCTAATCGTGTGACGTCAACTTTTTTTACACCTGCCAATCACTTGCTACGACCTGTTTAACCAATTCGCCACGCGCCTTGACCAAAGCCAATAGTTCTATATCAATTTGCTTAATTTTCGAGCGTGTGTCCATTTTATCAGCTGCCATTTTAAGCCCCCCTTTGTTTCAATCTTGCTTTTACTCTAACTTGAGCATTTCCTGTTCAAGTGCGATAAAATCAGTAATCATATTCCGATAAAGTTTTTCGACCAACTTTTCATCTGCTCCCTTTTCGCGCGCCAAGACCTTCACTTTTTCGATAACTGTCGCAACACGTTGAGGTGCTTGAACATCAGTTACTGTCCTTTTAAAGGTCGCCGCTTGCTTGACCAAGTCACCACGTTGCGCAAGCAAGCTAATCATTTGCTCGTCGACTTTGTCAATCTCTGTCCGAATGTCAGTTAAATTTTCCGCCATTATTTCAGCTCCTGCATCTCGACTAATTTCGCCAGAGCTTGACCACTTGCAATGACCTCACGCGCCTTGGCAATTCCTGCAGCTATCGTCTCCGAGACACCTGCCGCAAAAAAGCCTAGCCCCGCATTCAAAACTGAGACCTCCAAGAATGGACTTGCTTCATTTTTCAGCACAGATTTAAGAATCGCCGCATTTTCCTTGCCCTCGCCACCGCGAATCTCTTGCAGAGTCACACGCGGCATCCCCAGACTCTCATGGTCGAACTCGTGCACCGTAATCTCGCCATTCTCATCAAGCAAGGTATATTGGTTGACACCATCCAGACTCGCCTCGTCCATATTATTTGGCCCGCTGATGACTAGGGCGCGACGGCGCCCCAATGATTTCAGAACTTCTGCCGTCGTTGTTAAAAGATCACGACGAGAGGTTCCGAGTAGCTGGGTATCAAGATTGACTGGGTTTGTGAAAGGACCGATGAGATTGAGCACCGTGCGAACCTCCAGCTCACGCCGAACAGGCATAACATAACGCATATTGGGATGCACATGTTGGGCGAAAAGGAAAACAAGCCCTGTCTTATCGAAAATGTCTGCCAACTCCTCTGGCGTGTGGTAAAGATTGATGCCGAGCGCCTCCAAAACATCAGCCGAGCCAGATTTTGAGGAAATCGACCGATTGCCGTGTTTCGCCATTTTGACACCCCCCGCCGCCAAGATAAAAGCAGCAGTCGTGGAAACGTTAAAGGAAAATGACAAATCGCCACCCGTCCCACAATTATCCATGGCAGTCGTGATGCTCGTCGGAATTTTCAAAGCTTTTTCGCGGACAACATCAACAATTCCCACCATTTCATCAACCGTTTCGCCTTTCATGGCAAGGGCAATGAGAATAGCTGATAACTGTGAGTCTGTCAGCTCGCCATTAAACATAGAATTGGCGATTTGGTTGACTTCGTAGCGCGAAAGATCTTCGCGGTTCATTAGTTTGATTAGTTTTTCTTTCATCTTATTTTTCTTTCATTCATTTAGGTCAAGTTGGCATCGAACAATTTCAGTAATGCTTCACAACCTCACAAAATTCTCAATCATCCGCATCCCCTCAGGCGTGCCAATGCTCTCAGGGTGATATTGCATGCCAAAAATCGGCAAGGTGTCATGTTGAATCGACATAATCTCATGGTCATCAGTCGTTTTTGACAAGATTTTAAAATCTGCTGGCATTTGAGAAATGACAATCGAATGATAGCGCATAATTTCATGCGTTTTCGGAATACCTGCCAATAACGGTGAATCTATCTGACTTTCAGCCATAGAGGTTTTGCCGTGCATGATGTGTTTTGCCAAGTCTAGCTTGCCACCGAAAACTTCGGCAATGGCTTGGTGACCGAGACAGATGCCTAAGATTGGTTTTTTACCGGCAAAGTCACGAATCATTTCTTCCATTCTGCCAGCGTCAGCAGGCCAACCGGGGCCTGGAGAAAAGACGATTTTATCTGCCGCCTCGGCGACAGCGTAGAGGTCTCGGTCGTCATTTCGCAAGACCTTAACCTCGGCAAATTCGCCGATGTATTGGGCTAAATTATAGGTAAAACTATCGTAATTATCAACTAATAAAATCATTGCTTTCTCCAATCTTGGTCATGGCCTTTGCCTTGTTCAAAGTTTCCTGATATTCGCTTTCAGGCACGCTGTCAAAGACGATGCCCGCACCTGCCTGAGCGTGCGCCTTGCCATCTTTGAGCACCATTGTCCTCAAGGCGATGGCGAAATCCATGTCCGAGTTGCTCGACAGATAGCCGATAGCCCCCGCATAGATGCCACGTTTGGTCTTTTCTAGCTCATAAATCCGCTGCATGGCGCGAATTTTCGGTGCACCTGATACGGTACCTGCCGGCAAGGTCGACTTGAGGGCATCTAAGCTAGAGACTCTGTCTAAAAGTTCGCCCTTGACAACGCTCGTCAGGTGCATGACATAGCGGAAATACTCGACTTCCATGTACTTGGTCACTTTGACCGTACCAACTTTAGAAATCTTCCCGATGTCATTGCGACCGAGGTCAACTAGCATCCGGTGCTCCGCGACCTCTTTTTTATCAGCCAGTAAGTCATTTGACAAGTACTCATCTTCTGCCTCATCAGCGCCCCGTGGTCGTGTGCCAGCAATGGGATTGGTTGTCACCACACCATTTTTAACTGACACCAGACTTTCCGGACTAGCACCCATGATTTGATAGTCACCAAAATCTAAGAAATACAGATAGTTTGACGGATTGGTCAAGCGCAGATTGCGGTAATAATCAAAGGGATTGCCCGAAATCTGACTCGTCAAACGCTGACTAAGGACGATCTGAAACATATCGCCATTTTTGATATGCTCCTTAGCCTGCGCCACCATCTCAATAAAATCAGCCTTGGTCGTGTTACTTTTGAAGGACAAAGGATTGAGCTTAACCGTTTCAAATTCATTTTTATGTGGTCGCGTCAAGTTTGATAGCACCAACTCCATGGCAAGCGCTAAATCATCAGCCGTGCGCCCACTGTAAATATCCGACTCAACAATGGTAATCTGCTCTTTCTTGTGGTCAAAAATCAGATAAGATTCATAAAGAAAGAAATGCAAATCTGGCGTGCCAATTGCATCTTGGGGAATTTCCCCGATATTTTCATAGAGGGCAATGGTGTCATAACTCACAAAACCAATGGCTCCGCCCGTAAACGGTAGGTCTGACCTCTCTTTATTTTTAACAGTCAGCTCACTCAGATAATCAAGTGGATCACCTGTTTTGACCTGACCATTATCTGTCAGCACGCCATTTTCAAACTTAATTTCATGCACGGGATTGTAAGCAATCATGGAGTAACGTGAATTTTCCTTTTCTCTCGGAATAGATTCCAAGATAAGCTTATGTTTTAATTCCAGTCGCAAATAAGCCAGAATAGGTGTAATAATATCAGCATTAATTGTTTTTCTTAAAGTCATATTTACTCTTTTCTATAAACATCATTTTTGTGAAAGTTCAAGTCAGTGACATGTAGCCACCTTGGCTTATGAGCTGATGACCATATTCGTTTAGCACAAAAATTTTTCAAAAAAAGTCCTCGACGAAAGACTAAACTTTCGTCGAGGACGTTATCACACGCGGTGCCACCTCAATTGTAGCGAAAAAACCTATTTGAAATAGTCTTTCTCTACATCTCATCTCCCTCAAGCAAGGGATTGTGCGATATCGGGCACCCACGTGATTCTTATCGTTTTGAATCAAAATCGAACTAATCTGATATCAGTTCACACATCGCAGCCCATTCACGTGATAGAACTCTTGTCTCGCAATCACCGACAAGTCCCTGAAAGTCCTAATATCTCGCTACTTCTTCTGCTATTGTTCTAATTTTACGATTATTCTGACAAGTTGTCAAGCGAAAAAAAGATTTAGTTTCAGTTCACCGTTCGAAAATGATCGAATGTTGAAAAAATCAACAATTCTATTTCTTTTTCAAAATAACGCTCAACTCCCTATTTAAGCCCCTTTTCACTCTTAAAAAAGTATTTTTTGAAACTGTCAGATTGATTTTATCAACATCATTTAATAAACTAACTTCTTGCTTTACTTTACCACTCAATGTTTCAATGATAATTTGAACGCCACTTGTATCTGTCGCCACACCAGAAAGTGATGCCTCATAATCACCTACTGAGAATTGTTTTTCGATTAGGTAAGCACCTGAATTTTGTAACTTGATGCCTTCATTTTCTACTTCAATCTTCTCAAATTTACTTGGCACCATCTCAACCTCACTATTCGGACTCAAAGTAACTTCTTGATTTTTTTTGAAAAAGTGCCCAACATTTGTTTGACCTACTAGCGGGAACTCTCTGCCTGCTACCAAATCATCCGACTTAATAGCTGTCAAATCATAATAGCCAGCTGTCTTAATTTTAATCTTTTTCTCTCCGGAAGTTTCATTGATAAGCGTTTCTGCCTTGCCTGAAACTCTTTCCGGATGATTTCTTGGATTTTTCCAAGACATGAAGGCAAAACCCAAGGAAAAGATCGCCACAAACGACACAAGCGTAATTATTATTTTCTTCATATTTTTCAACTTTCTTACTTAAATGCTACCATATCAATAATAGCGTCCATTTTACTTGCCAAGCGTTCATCATGCGTTGCCACAATCAAGACACTTTCCGGTTTAACCAAGGATAATAATAAACGCTCAACTTCCTCAGCTGTTTTTTCGTCCAAGGCACCTGTTGGCTCATCAGCTAAAATAACGTCTGATTCTTTCAGTAATAATCTTGCTATCGCAATCCGTTGTGCCTGACCACCAGATAACTCATAAATTTTTGATTTCAAATAGCTTTCATCAAGACCAACTTGTAATAAAACTTCAACTTGTCGCACTTTATTTTTAGAAACAAGTCCTAAATTTTGCGAAACGGTTTCATCATCTATCAAAGCATAATTTTGAAAAATATAACCTAGATGGTGCTGAAAATAAGTTGTTTCTTTCATTTTCCAAATATCTTGATTTTTTAACTGAATCGTTCCAGATGTCGGTTTTTCAAGTCTTGCAAGCGCATTGAGAAAAGTTGATTTTCCACTACCTGACTCACCAATAATGGCATATGATTTACCAAATTCAAACTGATAATCAATGCCATCATAAACTATCTTTTGATCAAATGTTTTCTTTAAATTTTTGACTTCAATCATACGACCTCAACTTCTCCTTTTAAAATTTGTACCCTATGTTTTTTTAGTTTAATGGCTGAAACTGTCATTAAAATCAACATTTCAAGAATCAGAAAACTCAGCATTATCAAGATAAGTACCAATTCTTTTGTCAATAACCAGACACCGATGCTTGATACGATATTTATCCCAAAAGCCAAGGCTAAGATAGAGAAAAATATTTTTTTCGATTTTGGACGATATAACGATGTAATCACAATTTGTTTCGCTTTTAATCTAATGGCCAAACTAATAAATTTATAAAAAATCATAATTTGAAAAATGAATAATAAAACAAGTGAGATAGCATTCGCTAATAAACTATTAAATAACTCCGTCACATAAGTTGACATGCGTTGATAGACATTCGTTGTATCTAAAATGCCTTTTTGAACGTCCGTTTGTTTTGCGATACCATCAAAACCATGACGCTCAAAAATGGATTGCTCCGACAAAGCACGTGGTAAATCAGCTGCGACAATGTTAGTCATATCAAGTAATGCCGTATTCACCACAACAAATATCTGGTCTTTTTGGAGTTGCTCAGGAATAGCCTGCCCCTCAATCGTTGAATTAAACTGAAACGTTTCTTGCCCATTCTTGATTGTTATGAATTGAAACTTACTAATCGTCTTATCTAGGCTTAACTCTCCCATATCCAATAATTTTTTCAGATTCTCTCGCTCACCAGTATATTTCTCGGGTAAATAAATTGTATAAAGATAATTTTTAACAGGTTCTGCCAATTTTTCAAGATAACCCATTTTTTGATTTTCTTTCAAAAATTGCCTATTAACAATATGTGTGTTTTGCGAACTATAGGCTGTTTCTGATACTGCCTCAACTTGCCAATTCAAAGGCATATTGGTAATAACCTTCTCCTTAGGATAAGCTAGATAGAATGCTGCCCATTTTCGTGTATAGGTCAATTCTTCCGCCATTTGATTTTTATCTAAACGATGATCTTCATCAACACTATTTGGATTATCTAGCCCATGACGGCTATAAGTCAGGTAATCTTGGTAGTTTTGCCACTGACTCATACTATGATAGGCTTCATAAATCGGCTGAATTGTTTTGATAGTTTTAATTAAGGAAGTCCCAAAAATAATAAGGATAAATATATTTAAAACAGATAAAATACCTAAAAACCCTTTATTAGGTAATTTATTTTTAAAAATTGAAATCGGGTTTGAAAATTGAATAACCAAAAACACTAATAAATTGGCCAATATAAGTAAGATGATTATGACAATTGATAACGTTAGAAATAAGGCAATCACCATTGAAAAAACATTGGTATAAACTAATCCGCCATTTAAAATGCCAACAAGTGTAAAAACACTCATGCCAAACACTAGATAGCTCGCGACATCCGTTACTAATTCTATCAGAGCATATTTTCTTAAAGTCCCTAAACTTCTTCTGATAATTACCGCCTTACTTTTCAGTAGTTTCAACAACGTTAAGATTGTTATAAATGTTATGATAATTCCCCAGGTAATTAAAGATTTCAACCCACTAAACAAGAGTGATAACCCTGACATTTGAGGTGAAAAGGCTGGGAATTTCTCAGAAATAATACCTTTATTTTTCAAAAAATTTAAATCATCTTGACTCAGATTATCCGATGACCAATAACCGCCAACCACATAACTATTTTTTAACTTTGTCAAATCTTCACCTTTTCCAAAAGTAAAGGTTTCTGTTTTGCCAGAAGTCACAACAGGATAATATAACTCGATATGATGCGTAACAGCAAATTGTTCTAAGATTTCAAAATAATCTTTGTTAGCTTTCGTGTCATCAACTTGCTTAATCGATAGGGTTTCCGATGCCGGATAGACGATGTATGATTTAATTTCTCGCACTTGAACAAATGATAGCAAGCCAAGAAAAAATGTAACGATAAAAATAATCAGATATTTACTTTGTAAAATTTTCTTCATACCAAGTGTTCACTCCTAAAAATAGATGCCGATATTTTTTCAACAGATTGATATTCAAACAAGTATAAAACCAAAATTCACATATAAATTATGTCAATCATTTTGGTTTTACGGTTGATTGAATATGCAGTATTTAAGTCTACAAACTCAACGTATTATTGGTATTCCCACCAAGGTTCTGGTGTACTTGTGATTTCCCACGGTAGATGGCCAACACTAATGGAACTGGTTTGCCCTGCACCTTTCCAACCACCAGTTTGGACTTTATTATTTTTGACAATATCTGCTTTGCCAGACATAGACCAATTCTTATAAGATGAGCTGACGTTTGTTAAGCTTATGTTGTGATCCCATTTATCTCTAGCCCAAGGATGAGGATAATCAGTAGCTGCGGATGCTTTTCCTCCTCCAACAACTGCGCCACCTAATGTTGCTACCGCAACTGTTAACATTGCAATTTTTTTAATTTTCATCATATTGACTCCTTCTATCTTGTCATTAACATACTATTCCCTCACTCAAAATAAATAAAGTGGAGAAAGATAAACAATTAAGTTTTGAAAGTCGTTCGAACTAACTTACAATTTTAATTCTACTACATAAAAATTATTAAATTTCAAAAATTGAGAATCTGCATGACTTGATGATGAAAATTGTATATTCTCTTGACTTTAAAACAAAAATTGAGAATGCTCAGGACTTTAGCTTTATGTCCTGAGCATTCTCAATTTGATTCATTTACTCCTGCAGATTCTCAATTCTGCATTTTTAAATATTTTCTGATGCTATAATAAATTTATCAAGTAAAACGAAAGGAGAAATCAATATGTTAGCTTTTTTACGTTCACTTATCTTTACTAAATGATTACAGATGAAATAGCTAGAACTTAGTGTTCCTTTGCCATGAACATCTCAATTCGTTTAGCTAAATCTACAATGCCAAATTTTTTTAAAACCTGAATATCGCTCTGTATCTCCTCGAAAAGTTCAGAGCTTTTTTCTTGCTTAAATTTGGAAAAAGTTTCAAAAATAGAAACTATAATCTTCCCTTCCATATCCCATGCATCTAAAAGTTCCTCTAGTTCATTTTTAATTCTATTCGCACGCGTGTATTGTTCATTACATACCATATGGACATATAAATTTACTAAAGTTCTTTTAACAACATCAGCATGAGAATATAATAGATTAGATAGTTCATCGCAATCTAACATCTCTAGCCCCAAATAATAGGCTTCTTTAAGACTTAACGCTTCCAAACAGTTGGAGAAAACATCAATTTCAAAAAGTGTCCATTGCTCGATACTTGTTAGATAATCCTGAATGAGTTTTCGATCGTTATCTGTGATTAAGTTTTCTCCTGATGAATCATATATCGCCACTTTAACCATGACATTATAAATTTTATCAATTTTTTTCTTGGCTCTCGGCTTTAATAACTTTTTCATTCCCTCTATATCATTATTTATAGCGTAATCACTCATTTGTTTCATAAAAACATGTAGCCTACTGGGTTCATAAGTCGGCATCAAAGCAAAAAACTCTGTTGGGGTCATGTTAAGCCCCTGAATCGCTAGCAAAAGACACTCAGCCGAAAACATACTTTCGCCTTTTTCAAAACGTGAAATTTGAGAACTATGAAGATAGCCTGTCTCAATCTCACCATAACTATAGCCACGCGCTTCACGCGTTTTTTGATAAAATGTTCGCAATTCCATTTGTTCAGACATTTCTTCTTGTAATTTTGTCAAACACTTTCCTCCAATCTAAATAAAAAAACGAAGTTCTTCTTACTAATTTTAACATAATCAGTAAGAATAATACAAAAATAAAAAATTATTACAATCATTTATTTCATATATAAGAAATTTATTTATCAATTTTTATTTGTATATCTCAACTTAAATGTATTAAAGTTTTAGACTAGATTACTATTTGGTATATTTTATAAGCTATTCCCACTAAATTAATCTTCAAATGGATAACCTAAGTACTATCTTTTATCAATTAAAAAAATCGTAAGATTAAAATGTTTCAAAGCATATTTCTCTTACGATTTTACATTTTTATATTTTTAATTCTGATACGCAATCTAATTATATGTCACTTCACTCGCAACAACCGAATACCATTCAATGTAACGATTATCGTCGCACCCATGTCAGCTAAAATGGCTATCCAAAGTGTGAGCCAGCCTGGGATAACCAGTAGCAAGGCGATGACTTTCAAGACTAATGAAAAAGTAATATTCTGCTTAATGGTTCGTAAAGTGCTACGGCTCAGTCTGATAAGAAATGGTAATTTAGATAAATCATCTCCCATTAAAGTGACATCTGCGGTTTCTAAAGCTATATCTGTTCCCACGACACCCATGGCAATACCGACAGTCGCCACTGCTAAAGCTGGTGCATCATTAACACCATCGCCAATCATAGCAACGCGTCCAAAGGTCGCTTGTAAGTTCTGAATCTCTTGCAATTTATCTGCTGGCATTAGATTTGCTTTGACTGATGAGACACCCACTTCTTTGGCAATCTGATTCGCTGTTGCTTGGTTGTCTCCTGTCAGCATGACCGTCTCTTGAATGCCAAGTGATTGTAATTCTTGTATCGTTTGTTGACTCGTTTGTCGAACGGTATCTTGCATGGCAATAACTGCTAGGACTTGCTCACTTGTACCAAAGTAGATAACCGTTTTACTTTGGTCGTGAAAGGCTTGTGCTATAGTAGTGATTTTTGAGTTTGATGAAAATAATGTTGCGCTACCAATAAAGTAAGTTGTACCTAAAATGTCGCCCCGCACACCACGTCCTGTGATTGACTGAAAATTTTCAATGCTGGTCTGTATTATGTCGATGCCACGTCTTTGATTTTCCTCTACAATAGCAGAGGCAAGAGGATGTTGCGCATAACTTTCCAAGACTGATATTTTTTGAAGTAGGTCAGTTTCATTATAGCGTTCATCTACTACAACAAAGTCAGTTACTGTCGGTTTTCCCTCTGTCAAAGTACCCGTTTTATCAAAGGCAATGGCTTGAAGTTTTCCGATTTCTTCTAAATAAATCCCGCCTTTAATCAAGATACCATGATGCGCAGCGTTACCGATGGCAGACACGATAGAAACTGGGGTTGAAATGACTAAAGAACACGGACAACCGACGACTAGGACTGATAGACCTTGGTAAAACCATCTCTGCCAGTCGCCACCGAAAAACAAGGGTGGAACGATGATGATCAGGGTCGCTAGCAAGATAATGAATGGGGTATATATTTTCGCAAATTTGTCAACAAAAGCCTGAGCTGGTGCGCGTTCACCTTGAGCTGCTTCGACGAGTTGGATAATTTTGGCAAGCGTTGTATCTGATGCAAGTTTTGTGACTTGAACTTCTAGATAACCTGTTTCGTTAAGTGTTCCTGCAAAGACTTCATCTGAAATTCGTTTGTCAACTGGTAGGGATTCTCCTGTAATGGCAGCTTGATTAACGGTTGAGTCACCTTTTATAACGACACCATCCATTGCAATTTTCTGACCAGGTTTAATAATCATAATATCATTAATTTGAATCTCCTGAACAGCAATTGTTTGTTCTAATTCATTACGGCGAACCGTTGCAACTTTTGGGGCAACATTCACTAGGGTTGAAATTGATTGTCGCGCCCGTTCGGCTGCATAGCCCTCTAGCATCTCACTTATCGCAAAAAGAATGACGACAACAGCTCCCTCAGCAAAGTCACCTATCAAAGTAGCACCGATAATGGCAATTGTCATCAAGGTTGCCATTGAAAACTCAAACTTGATGAGGTCTTTAAATCCCTCTATAAATAAGGCATAACCACCTACTAAGATTGCCATAACAAATAGAACAGGCATCAGAAAATGTGGCTCCCCTATACACCATTGACTAATGAAAGCTAGAATAATCAGAACTACTGCAATCAATTGGCTACGATTGTCACGCCAAAAAGAAGTCTGCCGATGTGTTGTATCAGAGTTAGTATCTTGTTCTGGTCTTACCTTAATCTTGTCAAAGGCACCCGCTTGTTCCAATTCGGCAACTGATACATGTCCTGTTACGGTTAACTTAGCTGCGCCATAATTGACTTTTGCCGCACTAACACCTTCAATTGCTTGAACATTTTTCTCAAATTTAGCCGAACAATTTGTACAAGATAGACCAGTCAATCGATAATGATGTATTTCTTTGTCAGCCATAGGTAATCCCCTCTTTTTCTCGGTTCATCGCGTCTAGCACGAGCTGTTGAATCATTGGATTGCTGAGTTGATAATAAACCATTTTACCAATTTTTTCATGTGTCAAAATTGACTGTTTACTCAAAGTACGTAAATGATGAGAAGTTGTGGCAACAGTTGCTCCGATGATGCGTGCGACATCACAAACACAGAGTCTCTCTTGTTTTGTCAAGGCATACAATATCTTAAACCGATGTTCATCTGCTACCACTTTAAAAAGCTGGCTGATGGTAAATATATCAGCTGCGGCTAATTCTGCTTTCACTGCCTTTACTTTCTCTTCATTAAAGCAAGGAATTTTACAACTTTCTTCACGCATTTTATATGGCCTCCTATTATTCAAATCACCGTTTGATTATTTCTAGTTTAACATAAAGAAAAAACATATTCAAACTTTCATTTGAATATGTTTCATTTCATCTGCTCTTTAACCGGACAAGAGCAACCGCAATCCTCACAAGCGCCACGAGACTTGATGAATTTATAAAAAGCATAGCCAGCACCTGCGATAGCTAGGGCAAAAATAATGATGGTTTGGATGTTCATATAGTCACACTTTCTGAAAGTTTAGGCGCTTGGTAGACTGGTTTTCTAAACACATAGTAACTAGCAAGCAGTAGAGATAAAATCGCTAACACAGTCGATAGGTTAACTTGACCTGTGGCAATAGTCGTCCCAATCTGATAAACGATAAAACTGATGATATAGGCAATACCACATTGGAAACCAACTGCAATACCTGTCCATTTTGCTGTTCCCATTTCACGATAAATGGCACCGATAGCAGCAAAACATGGTGCACAAAGTAAATTAAACAAGAGCAAGGTATAGGCAGATAAGGCTGTGAAATTACTCTGCATGGCAGTATTCAAAGCCGCACCACCTTTCGCATGATACAACACACCCATGGTCGAGACGAGTGTTTCTTTTGCAAGTAAACCAGTAAACGTCGAAACAGTTGCCTGCCAAGAGGTCCAACCTAGTGGGGCAAAAATCGGCATAATCACTCGGCCAATCCCTGCCAAAATAGATTGCTCCGTATCAACGACCTGCAAGCGAAAATTGAAAGTTGTCAAGAACCATAGCACTATCGTCATGGCAAGAATAATCGTTCCTGCACGCTTGATAAAACTTAATCCTTTATCTAACGCATAGCGTAAGACGTTTGACCATTTCGGCATGTGGTAATTTGGTAACTCCATAATAAATGGTGTCACAGAACCGCCTAATAATTTAGTCTTTTTCAGCATGATACCACTGATGACAATCGTAAAAATACCAACGAAATAAGCACTTGGCGCAATCAAAGAATTATTAGGGAAAAGAGAGCCGGCCACCAAAGCAATAATCGGTAATTTAGCCGAACATGGCATGAAAGTTGTCACCATAATCGTAATTCGACGGTCTCTTTCATTTTCAATTGTCCGAGACGCCATCACACCTGGAATACCACACCCTGTCGCAATCAACATTGGGATAAAGGATTTACCCGATAGACCAAAACGACGGAAAATACGGTCCATGACGAAGGCAACGCGACTCATATAGCCTGAATCTTCCAGAATACCTAAACAGATAAAGAGAACGAAAATTTGTGGAACAAAACCAAGAACAGCGCCGACACCGGCGATAATGCCGTCCAAAATTAAACTCTGACCAATTGGTGCGATATTTAAAAAATCAAGCAAATTTTGAGCATAATGTGGGACGATTTCCCCAAATAATTTCTCATTTACAAAATCTGTTCCCATAGTGCCAACCGTCTGGATGCTGACATAATAAACTGCCCACATCACGAAGAGGAAAAAAGGTAGACCAAAATGACGTGATGTCACAAATTGGTCAATCTTATCTGACACATTCAATCGGACACCTTGTGTCCGATGCTCAACCATGTCAGCCAAGGTCGTCAAGTATTGGTAGCGCTCATTAACGACAATGCTTTGTCGATCATCCAGAAATATATCTTCTGCAATCGAGATAATTTCTGAGACTTCATCAGTTTGTTTGGCTGATAAAGCAACGCGCTCAATTATTTTTTCATCATTTTCAAAAATCTTAATGAGTTCAAAGCGATTTGTGATGTTCGTCACATTAGAAAGTTCCATTAAGCTCGCCTCAAAACGCTCATCATAATGAACTTGAACTTGAGGGACCGTTGCTTTTTGACTCTGGGCAACTAAGTTATCAAAGCCTTGATTTTTAAGGGCCGAGATATTAACAACAGGTACGCCAAGTGAGTAAGATAACTTTTCTGTGTCAATGAAGATATTTTGTTTCACCAGCAAATCGGTCATGTTGAGGGCAATGATAACAGGTTTTCCAATCTCAATCAACTGGGTTGTTAGATAAAGATTACGCTCAATATTCGTTGCATCTACGAGGTTAATCACAACATCATAGTCATCAGATAATAAATAATCTCGAGTGACATTTTCCTCTGGCGTGAAAGGAGATAGAGAATAAATACCAGGTAAATCCTGAATGATAATTGACTTATCTTTAACGTATTTACCTGATTTTCTCTCGACAGTCACACCGGGCCAATTGCCAACATATTGATTAGCCCCTGTCAACAAATTAAAGGTTGATGTCTTACCAGAGTTAGGATTTCCGACTAGTGCAAATCGTTTGTTTTCAGTCATTTTCTAGTACGCTCACTTCTACTTTTTCTGCCTCATTTTTTCGCAAGGTCAGTTCGTATCCTCTGACATGTAATTCCATCGGATCACCTAATGGTGCTACCTTTCTAACAAAGATACGTGTGCCACGTGTCACACCCATGTCCAGTAAGCGACGTTTCAAAGCTGCCTCAGCAGGATCTGACGGATGTGCAACGGCAATACTAAGGACCATAGCCATCTGCCCTGGTTTAACTGATGATAGTTTGGTAAGGTTGCCACGACCGATGAGTTCTTTTGAGAGTGTAATATTATCCAAAATGGTATTGTCTAATGCAACACGGGAATTGTGAATGAGAATGACACCGTTATGCTTGTCACGATTCATCACGGCGACGCGTGCGTTTTTAACAAAACCTAAGTTTTGTAGATGCTTTCTACTATCCGGGTCACCTTTAATTTCTGAAACAAAATAGGTTTGCTTGAGTGGGCAACTAGTTAATGTAATCATATTATTATTTTGAGGTTGCTTTTTGATAAAAAGCAACCATCATTCCTTTCGGCTATCAATACATATCAAATTTAACTATCAAAATCAAATGATTTCTTTATTCATTTATTATAGCACAAAAAGTAAAAGGTTTTAGACAAAAAATGAAAAATTTTTCCGACATTTTGTATAAAATCAAAAAATCGAGGGATTAACTCGATTTTTGATTCATAAAAAAACAAGCCGAAGCTTGCTTTTTAGGTGTTTTGATTATTTAGCCAAAGCTTTTTTAGAAGCGTCAGCCAATGATGCGAAAGCTGCTGCGTCATTAACTGCAAGGTCAGCTAACATTTTACGGTTAACTTCGATTTCAGCTAATTTCAAACCATGCATCATTTTAGAATATGACAATCCATTGATACGTGCAGCTGCATTGATACGTGCAATCCACAATTTACGGAAATCACGTTTCTTTTGACGACGGTCACGGAACGCATAGTTATATGAGTTCATTACTTGTTCTTTGGCAGTACGGAACAAAGTATGTTTTGCACCATAGTAACCTTTCGCAAGTTTCAGTACACGTTTACGACGTTTGCGGCTTACGACGCCACCTTTAACACGAGCCATTTATAGTTCTCCTTATAATATCTTAGTTTAATGTAGTCTATGCTTGATTCAGGTCTCTATTACTTAAGAGAGTAAACCATTTTGCGGATACGTTTGTAGTCACCAGTTGATACCATACCAGCTTTGCGAAGGTGACGACGTTGTTTTTTAGTTTTACCATGGAAACGGTGGCTTGTATAGGCTTTAAAACGTTTCAATCCTCCAGAACCAGTACGTTTAAAACGTTTTGCTGAAGCGCGGTGTGATTTTTGTTTTGGCATTTCTCAAATCTCCTCTAAAATTTTAGTATTATTTCTTTTTCTCACCAGGTGCCAATTGCATAAACATTTGACGACCATCCATTTTGGCACGTTGTTCAACGTGGGCAATATCTTGGGTTGCAATAACGAAATCATCCAAGACTTTTTGACCAACTTCTTTGTGGGTAATCATCCGACCTTTGAATCGGATAGACACCTTAACTTTGTTGCCTTTTTCAAGGAACTTAGTTGCTTGACGCAACTTTGTATCAAAGTCATTTTGGTCAATAACTGGAGACAAACGAACTTCTTTGACTGTTACAACAGCCTGATTTTTCTTTTGTTCTTTCAGTTTTTTCTTTTGCTCAAACTTGAATTTTGTAAAATCCATAATTTTGGCAACAGGTGGTGTTGCTTGTGCTGAAATCAACACCAGGTCCATATCTTGGTCCATCGCTTGATTAAGCGCATCGCGTGTCGGTGTAATACCGAGTTGATCACCATCTGCCGAAATCAAACGAACTTCGCTTGCACGAATCGCCTGATTCATCGTCACTCTTTCTCTTGCTATGATTGTTCTCCTTGTCTTAAAGATATTGAGACAGTGATTTGATTCGTAGCAAACTATCAATTCAAGTCACCAAAACTCAATTACTGTAAATGTTCTGCTGGCTAAATGAGCCAACTTCTCCATTGAAAAACAAAACGGACTTTCCGTAGAAAGCCCGCTATAAATCAACTCTGAATCCAGAGAATAAATTCATTTCCATGCCAAGTAGCTTACGCAATATTGGCGAGAAAGCGGGGGCTTTCTGCTTTTCAACTTCTCTAGTATAACATAGTTTTGGGGTTTGCGTCAATAGTTTTTGCTTAAAAAATTTATTCTATCATGTATTGGTAATTAAATATACCCGTTTGATAACGGAACCCGTCAATTTAAACCTTCAATATCTTAACAAAATCATAAATTATAGAACCAACAGATCCTACAATTTTTTCATATACGCAATCATTTCCCTTCCAAATAAATCATCAAAATACTAATATCCGCAGGATTGACTCCTGAGATACGGCTGGCTTGACCAATCGTTTCTGGGTTGATTTTCTTGAATTTTTGGCGTGCCTCTGTGGCGATACTGTCTAAGGCATCCCAGTCTATATTTTTAGGAATGCGTTTGGCTTCCAAACGATGCATTTTAGCGACTTGATCCGTTGCTTTTTTGATATAGCCTTCATATTTGATCTCTGTTTCAATTAATTCAATAATTTTCGAATCCAAGACTTCTGGCGCTGGTCCAATGAAGGATGTCGCAATCTCATAAGTGATTTCTTGACGGCGCATAAATTCAGCGGCTGTTAAAGCATCTGTCAATGGCTTGAAGCCTAAAGTTTCAATCTTAGCATTGGTTTCAGCGATTGGTTTGAGTTTATTTTTTTGCAGGCGTAATAGTTCGTTTTCATATTGATATTTTTTGATCTCAAAAGTATGCCAACGATAATCAGAGACCAAGCCGATCTCGCGACCAAGTGGCGTTAACCGCATATCGGCATTATCATGACGAAGAATCAAGCGGTACTCAGCACGACTTGTCAACAAACGATACGGTTCAATCGTCCCTTTAGTGACTAAGTCATCAATCATCACACCGATATAAGCATCTGAGCGTTTCAAAATAAACTCAGGTTTACCTTGTGCTTTTAGCGCGGCATTAATACCAGCAATCAGACCTTGACCTGCTGCTTCTTCATAACCCGACGTCCCATTGGTTTGACCCGCCGTGAACAAGCCTGAAATCAATTTCGTTTCAAGCGTTGCACGCAGTTGATGCGGCAAAACCACATCATACTCAATGGCATAGCCCGAACGCATCATCTCAGCATTTTCCAAACCAGGAATTGAACGTAACATCTCAAACTGTACATCTTCTGGCATTGACGTTGACAAGCCTTGCACGTAAACTTCCTCTGTATCTCGGCCCTCAGGCTCTAAAAACAATTGGTGACGTGGCTTGTCAGCAAAACGCACGATTTTATCCTCAATTGACGGACAATAACGCGGTCCAACACCCTTAACCATCCCTGAAAACATCGGTGCACGGTGCAAATTCTCTTGAATAATCATATGCGTCGCATTTTTTGTATAAGTCAACCAACAGGGAATTTGATCGGCCAAATAATCCGCATCCTTTGATAAGAAACTAAAGTGATTTGGCTTCTCATCTCCTGGTTGAATCTCCGTTTTGCTGTAATCAATAGTGCTAGACTTCACGCGCGGTGGCGTACCCGTTTTAAAACGACCAATCTCAAAGCCCAAGTCACGTAAGTTATCAGCAAGACCAATAGAGGCTAGTGAGTTATTTGGACCTGACGAATACTTGAGCTCTCCGATAATAATTTCGCCACGAAGTGCTGTCCCAGTTGTAATGACAACTGATTTTGCCGTATAGATTGTACCTGTTGACGTTTTAATGCCTGTAATATGACCGTCTTCTACGAGAATCTCATCCACTATAGCTTGACGCAAAGTCAGATTTTCCGTCTGCTCGATCGTCTTTTTCATTTCACGCGCATATAAATCCTTATCCGCCTGTGCGCGAAGCGCCCGAACCGCAGGCCCTTTACCTGTATTGAGCATCTTCATTTGGATATAAGTCTTATCAATGTTGCGCCCCATCTCACCACCAAGCGCGTCGATTTCACGAACGACGATGCCCTTAGCTGAACCGCCGACAGACGGATTACACGGCATAAACGCGACCATATTTAAGTTAATCGTGACGAGCAACGTCTTACTGCCCATACGTGCTGCGGCAAGTGCCGCCTCACTGCCTGCATGACCGGCGCCCACGACGATCACATCAAAATTTTCTTGAAATTGCATGATTACCTCTTTTTTATTTTCAAACCAAAAAGCCAAGTACACGAAAAATAGCTACGCTATTCTTCTCGGTACTTGACTACCTTGAATTATTGATACTTATATTTTAGCAAAATTGTCCTAGTCGGTCAAGATTTTTACTCAACTCAAGATTTGCCCCGATAATCCAAGGCCATACCTTTCAGCATATTACGCAAAATTTGATCCCCAGCAGGCTTATAATTACGATGATTTTTATTGCGCAAAATCGCCGACAACTCGCTCGTCGATACCATTTTACCCGACTGCGCCAGAAAATCCTGAAGATGATCTGTCGTATAAGTCATCGCAATCTTAATCTTTTTAATTGTCACATTATTAATCAGCGCATCGCTCGCCATATCGAAAGATGCAGGTACTTCCTGACCCGCCTTGTCACGTTTCACACCCCTTTGGCTAATGATGAAGCCATTTAAGAAACGTTCCAAATTCTCGCGAGATAAAGCTTGATCACGATCCGTATCAGGTTCTTGTTTTTTTAAGATGACACGGAGCTCTTCTAGGGTAAGTGTCACCCCACCCAAGTCAAAAATATCAAGCATGTCACTATCTTTAATGTCAAACGTGTAGCGCAGACGGATTAAAATATCGTTATTATTCATACCTTTGATTATACCAGAAAAGTATAGTCAGGAGTAGATAAAATCAGGAGCATTCATTAGCACAACTATCATCTACGTTGCTATAATCATTGCACCGTTAAATTTAGATGATCCAAACACTAAAATTTTTCTTAATCTGAGGACTTTTTCTCCTGTCTTTTTGATGCCAAAAATCGTCTAGGATAGTTCTCCCAAACGATTTTCTTTAATGTTTATTGGTATTGCATGACTTGTTCATTTTTATAAGCATGATCGATCATTGCGCCACCTAGACATTCTGCGCCATCATAGAAGACAACTGCTTGACCTGGTGTAATGGCACGAACGGGTTCATCAAAAATAACTGTAACCTTATCACCATTGACTTTCAGCGTCACACCTGTATCAGCTTGGCGATAGCGAAACTTAGCTGTGCAATGCATTTCAAAAGTATCTGGCATGTCACGTGTGAAAGATAGATCACTGGCATCAAGGCTTGTTGAATACAAGGCTTCATTGTGGAAACCTTGTCCGACATAAAGAATATTTTGTGACAAATCTTTACCGACAACAAACCAAGGTTCATTATCGCCGCCGTGTTGTCCACCGATACCAAGGCCGCCACGTTGACCAATGGTATAGTACATGAGACCAGCGTGTTCACCCATATCACGACCGTCAAAAGTCATCATGCGACCTTTTTGAGCTGGCAAATATTGGCTGAGAAATTGTTTGAAATTCTTTTCACCGATGAAACAGACACCCGTTGAGTCTTTCTTCTTAGCCGTGGCAAGACCTGCACGCTCCGCAATTTTACGGACTTCAGGCTTTTCCAAATGACCAAGTGGAAACATCACTTTTTGGAGCTGGTCTTGTGACAATTGGCTGAGGAAATAAGTCTGATCTTTATTGTCATCAGCGCCGCGTAACATGTGGACGATACCATTTTCATCACGCTTGACTTGAGCGTAATGCCCTGTCGCAACGTAATCTGCACCAAGTTCAATGGCATAATCAAGGAAAGCTTTAAACTTAATCTCCTTGTTACACATCACGTCTGGATTTGGCGTCCGACCTGCACGGTATTCTGCTAAGAAGTACTCGAATACGCGATCCCAGTACTCTTTTTCAAAATTTACCGTATAGTAGGGGATACCGATCTGGTCTGCTACTAAGGCAACGTCTTTATAGTCTTCCGTCGCCGTACAGACACCAAAATCATCAGTATCATCCCAGTTTTTCATGAAAATTCCGATCACATCATAGCCCTGCTCCTTGAGCAAAAGCGCTGTGACACTGGAATCCACACCACCACTCATGCCGACAACGACACGAGTTTTTGAATTATCATTTGGCAAAATAATAATCCTCCCATCAAATTTTATTTAGGAACACGCAAAGTGCTTCCACGTTAATCAATCGCTTTGAAGGGCGTCATTAACTATTCCAGTATAGCAAATTTATTGTTGGATTGCTAGGTACGGATATTGGGGGCTTGCAACATCAAACACGATTTAACTAACCTATGTTTTGAGATAAGCTAATCATTTCAATTGCACCTATTGCCGCATCAAAACCTTTATTACCAGCTTTTGAACCAGCACGTTCAATGGCTTGTTCAATGTTTTCTGTTGTAAGCACACCAAACATGACAGGTAAATCATACGTCAATGAAACATGCGCTATGCCTTTTGAAACTTCACTACAAACGTAGTCATAATGTGTCGTTCCGCCGCGAATGACAGCTCCGAGACAGATAACGGCATCATACTGATTTGTTTTAGCAAGTTTTGCAGCGATTAGTGGGATTTCAAATGCACCTGGTACCCATGCGATATCTATAGCATCTTCGGTCACCTCATGGCGTCTCAAGGCATCTAAAGCGCCTTCTAATAATTTTGAGGTGATAAAATCGTTGAAACGCGCGACAACAATCGCAATCTTAACTTCTTTTACAGCAAATTTTCCTTCAAATTTTGTCATCTTTTTTTCCTCTTTCATTTTATATTCGTTTACCTTGTATACTTGATTAACTCATTCATAATCAATAATCCAGTAAATGTCCCATCTTATGTTGTTTGGTCTGTAAGTAGCCTAAATCGTGTGCTGTCTCAGGCATCTGGATAGGTACACGTTCAGTGATTGTCATACCAAACGCCTCTAACTGATGGACCTTATCAGGGTTATTAGTCAGCAAACGTAGACTTGTTGCACCCAAATCTTTCAAAATCTGAACCCCCTCATAATACTCTCGTTCATCACCAGCAAAGCCTAGAGCTAGATTAGCTTCTAAGGTGTCTAAACCTTGTTCCTGCAACTCATAGGCACGAAGTTTATTGATTAATCCAATGCCACGACCTTCTTGACGCATATAAAGTAGAATACCGCGACCTTCTTGCTCAATTTGCGTCAGTGCCGCCTCTAATTGTTGACCACAATCACAGCGTTCTGATCCGAAGACGTCTCCAGTTAAACATTCCGAATGGACACGGCATAAAATATCTAAACCATCGCCAATATCCCCCTTAACTAAAGCAACATGATGTTCACCATTGATTTCATTGACATAACCATAGGAGGTGAAATCGCCATATTTTGTTGGTAATTTCGTCTTTGTCGCCTGCGTCATAATCTGTTCGTGTTGCTTACAATAAGCTTGCAATGACTGAATCGTAATTATCGACATACCATGTTTTTCGGCAAATATCATCAGTTCAGGAAGACGCATCATCGTACCATCTTCTCGCATAATTTCACAACATAGGCCGACTTCAGCTAGCCCTGCAAGTTTCATCAAATCGACGGTCGCCTCGGTATGACCATTTCTGACGAGAACACCACCATTTTTAGCGGTTAAAGGAAAGAGGTGACCAGGTCGGCGAAAATCGCTAGATTTGGTCTCTAAACTCGCACAAGCACGGGCTGTTATGCCACGTTCAATGGCTGAAATTCCTGTTGTTGTCGTGATATGATCAATGGAAACGGTAAAAGCGGTCTCATGATTATCCTGATTATCGGTTACCATTTGTGGTAAATCCAGCCTTTTCGCAATTTTTTCCGAAATTGGCATGCATATTAAACCTTTACCATACGTTGCCATGAAGTTGATATTCTCAGCCGATGCAAACTCACCTGCACAGATAAAGTCACCTTCATTCTCGCGGTCTTCATCGTCTGTGACAAGAATGACCTTACCTTGACGCAAATCTTCTAAGGCCTGTTCTATTGTACTAAATTCACTCATTCTGTCTCCCAACTACAAATTTTTCGATATATTTACCAACACAATCATTTTCCAAATTGACCATGTCACCTATTCTTTTATCAATCAGATTGGTTTCTCCCAGTGTATGGGGAATGATTGATACGCTGAAATATTCTTTCTCAACTCTCGTAACTGTCAGGCTAATACCATCAATCGTAATCGATCCTTTTTCAACAATATAATACAAAATATCAGCCGATGCACGTATTTTGTACCAGATGGCATTAGCGTCGCGAACAATTGACTGGATAACACCTGTACCATCAACATGACCACTCACAATATGACCGCCAAATCGACCATTGGCTGGCATGGCACGCTCTAAATTAACATGACTACCAATTTTCGCCTGGAAAAGAGATGACCGTCGTAAACTTTCATGCATCACATCTGCCGTAAAGTCTTTTTTCGTGTATGATGTGACAGTCAAACAAATTCCGTTGACTGCAATGCTGTCACCTATCTGAACATCCATCAGGATTTTTTGAGCATCAATCGTTACAACAGCTGAATTCATTCCTTTTTTAATTTGCCGAATCTTTCCGACTTCCTCAATAATGCCTGTGAACATCTAACACCTCACTTTCTAATAAAATATCATCACCTAAAACTGTGATTTTCGGTGGAGAAATTTGATAAGCATCTGACGGCTCCCTGATACCGCGTCCACCGATTGGTGATTTAGCAGTCTCTCCACCAAATAATTTAGGAGCAATATAAGTTTGGATCCGATGCACAATTCTTGATTCAAGCGCTGACCAATTCAAGGTTTGTCCTCCTTCAAGCAAGAGACTATCGATATTTCTCTCTCCTAGTAAGGTCATCAGTACTTGCAAGTCCACATGGTGTTGATATTTAGGAACAATTAAAATATCACATCCTGCCTGTTCAAAAGCCGCAATTCTAGCAGCATCATCTGAACTGGTGGCAATAATCGTCGGTACTGTTTTGGCTGTCTGGACAACCTGAGCTGTCAGAGGAGTTTTCAGTGTGGTGTCACAAATAATCCGAATCGGGTTATGACCGTTCGGAATGCGACAAGTCAAGGAAGGGTCATCTGACAAAACCGTTCCGACACCAACCATAATCGCAGCGTAACGGTGGCGATCTTGATGGACACGCGTCCGAGATAGCTTACCCGTAATCCATTTGGAAGCGCCTGTCACAGTCGCAATTTTACCGTCTAAGGTCATCGCATATTTCATGATCACATAAGGTTTTTTTGTTTGAATGTAGTGAAAAAATACAGGATTTAATGCGTCACATTCGCTTTTTAGGACACCCGTTTCGACAATAATGTCATGTTGTCGTAAAATAGAAAGACTTTTATCTCCTACAAGAATATTAGGATCTGCCGATCCAATAACGACACGAGAAATACCATTTTTAATAATCGCATCAGTACAGGCTGGAGTCTTACCTTGATGGCAACAAGGTGTCAGTGTTACATAAATCGTTGCCCCCTCCGGGGATTCGGAACAATTGGCGATGGCATCTCGCTCCGCATGATTTTCGCCATAACGATGATGGTAGCCTGTCCCAATGATTCGATTTTCTTTAACGATTATAGCGCCAACCATGGGATTAGGGTTGACCCATCCGCAACCGAGTTCGGCTAAATCAAGCGCCAAGCGCATATAGTCTCTATCTGTCAAAAAGCCTCCTTTTTAAGGGCATCAACAAAAGCCCTAACAATTAACATTATCAGGGCTTTTGATACATAAAAGGTTAAAATTCGAGAAGCAACTGCCTTTTCACTCTCCAAAAGTCCCTTTTCAACAGACCATCCTGCCCTTAATTAGGGAGTTTTAGAAATATAAAAAAACTGAAATGACAAAAAATCATTCCAGAGCAATGTACAACGAAAACACTTTAATTGAGTATTTCATCTTCTTTCATCCAGACTATACTGTCGGCTTCGGAATTTAACCGAATCAACCTTGCGGCTCGTGGGCTATACCACCGGTAGGGAATTTCACCCTGCCCTGAAGATATTATTTAATTTTATGATTACCAGCAAAGTATATAATAAATAATCTGCATTGTCAAATATTATTTATTACTCACAATGATACGCCTAAGACAATGCATATACTACTAGAACAATCGATATTAATATGTCCATCGAGGATAAATTTTTTATCCATTTGTTCATAAAAAATATTATAACAGAAAATATCCTGTCTAATATTTCTAAAATTGTAAATTTTCTAATTGTGAAATCAACTACATAAGTTTTATCGACCTTAAATTTTAGATATTATCCTTATCTTGTCTGCTAATTGACACTTGACATCGACTAAATTATTCTCTATACTAAAATAGTATACCATAATGTAAATATAGGTTTACAATTAGGAGGATTTATGAAAACACGTCACCTTACACTATCAGCCATTGTCTTGGCTGCTCTCATTATCATGGCTTATATTCCTATTATTCCACTACCTCTCGTTCCGATAACCATTCAAAATCTTGGCATCATGCTAGCGGGTGCTTTACTTGGTGGTCGTAAAGGTTTTATAACAGTTGCACTGCTTTTACTACTCGCCATGCTTGGTTTACCTGTTTTAACTGGTGGTTCTGGTGGATTCGCACGTTTTTTTGGTGCAACTGCTGGTTATTTGTGGGCTTATCCTGTTGGCGCAGGACTAATCGGTTTTGGCGTTTCAAAACTAAAACAATTCAATCTTTTTAATTTTTTCAATGTACTGCTCATCACCTTAGTTTTTGGTGTGCTTTTCATTGATGGCATGGGCGCAATTGGTCTGACACTTGTCACAAAGATGCCATTAAGCAAATCGCTATTTTTACAGTTAACCTATATACCGGGTGATATCATTAAAGCAATTGTAACAAGTACAATTACGATTGCTTTACATACAAGGTTAGGAAAATTTTTAAATGCCTGAAATATTTGGTTTACAAATTGACAAATCTGGTCGTTGTCAGCATTGGTATGGTAAAAACGATATTATCGCTAATCAGTGTGGCAGTTGTCATCAATATTTTTCCTGTTATCTTTGTCATAATGCCTTACAGGATCATGAATTCACACCAAATTCAAGAGATACATTAAGCGTTATGTGCGGCATTTGCCACTCCAGAATGACAGGGGATGTTTATCGTCACTTATCTTATTGTTCTACTTGCCAACATCCATTAAACTCTGGCTGTCATTTACATGCGCATTTCTATTTCAAACCATAATGATACTAGAATAATGACCAGTCCATTAAGGACTCTTTTAACACAGATAGGATTTGAGTGATTAAAAATAGTGTTTAAATAATACTATTGTTCAATAAACGTTTCAAATATTTATGTTAAAATAAAGTATGACAATTTCAACAGCAGAAATCATTTTAAATCTTTTAATTGACCATGAAAATGAGTGGGTTTCTGGTCAAGAATTAGCCACTAGACTGAATATTTCGCGTGCAGCAATTTGGAAAGCTATTACCAAGCTATCTGCTGATGGTTTTACGATTGAGAGTCAACGTGGTCCTGGCAAGGGCTACCGGTATATCCCTGATGAAAAAATGAGTGCCGCGGGTATTACTCATGATTTACAACATAATATTGCTGTCCAAGTTTTTGACAGTCTACCTTCGACCAATGTTTATGCCAAACAAGTTCTGATTAACGGTGAGGTGACTGAACCGACTGTGATTATCGCCAATATCCAGACGAGAGGGACAGGACATTTTGGTCGACTTTTCGACTCTCCTGCCCAAACCGGCTTATATCTCAGTTTTGCACTCCCGATTACACCGGAACAGCAAGTCGTGCCAAATCTTCTAGCTACTGCAATTGCTGTCGCTGTTGGACGCACAGTTAAGGCGCTTTTTAATATTGATTTAGACTTCAAATGGATTAATAATATTTATTATCAGGGGCAAAAAGTAGGTGGCATTCTAACAGAAGCGATTGTAAATTTTGAAACCCAAACCTACTCGGCACTCATCGTCGGCATTGGACTGAACCTGACAAATAAGCAAACTGAACTTGGCTACCTTACTAGTCAACTTGCAATTTCCCGAAACCAAGTCGCAGCCTCACTGATTGATCAATTCTTGAGCTTATATGACACTTACCAAGATGGTAAATTCCTTGATGATTACCGGGCACATTTTAGCGATCTGGGCAAAAACGTCCAGATCCAATGCGCTCAGAAAACCTTAGTTGGTAAAGCCATCCGTATTGATAACGATGGGAGATTAATTCTCAAAACGGCAGTGGGTCTCCAAAAATTGTCATCTGGTGAAACAAAATAAAAAGAGCAGCTGCTCTTTTTTAATACTCTTTTAAATGATAGGTTTGGTTTGTAAGGTCCACTCAACTCAACTATACTATATTCTACTCTGTCGGTTTTTTAAGCCGTTGAAAGCAATGATTGGATAAAATATTATTGAGATAAGCAATAATTTCTTGTAATTCAAAATCAAGACAAAAACTAATAACAAAGCACAAACTGAATATACTATCCTTAGCCACAACATATTTAAAGGGGAGTAATCATTCTTTATAAATATTGATAACATACTAAAATGAAAAGCAAAGACAAATAAAATCGTAATTTTGACTCTCATTTTTATTCAGTCCTCATAGTTTATTGAATGCTGTTTCTGCACTCTGCAAAGTTACATATAGCAAATGTACATTAATTATCAAAACCACATTAATTCTATCTATCTGTTCTAAACAATAATATTTCTAAAGAAAGGAGTATAGTGACTAGGTAAACTAGCCACGCTGCACTACCTCCCACTCGAAAAGAAAACAAAATAGAGAACATAAGAATGGAGAAAGGACTTATCAAATGTACAATAGAAAATCTGTCTTTCTCTTTGAAATGGAAAAACTTTCTTAATACAGAATTAGTTAATATAAAGCAACTTAACAAAATTGACGAAAACAATACTATTAAAAAATCTAGCAAATCCATCTTAAGATAGAACAAATATAAAACAGAAATATCCAAAAACAAAGTTAGCAAAATCAATAAACTAGCATATTTCACCACAACCTCCTATATATAACACTCAACATAAGCGTTTCTAATGGTTATTTCTTAACCAAAGACATCACAAGCACTAAATTATAACAACTATCTCAAACCCGCTATACCCAAGCCAATTATTTGTCCAATCATATTAGCAATAGCACCTAACATTATGAATAGGAATACTTTCCTAGCTATAGATTCTTTTCTCTTCACAGTCGTACGCAATATAAACGCAGCTAGTAGATAACATATATCTGAAATAATGTCATCTGTTCTGGAGACAAATTCCGCTTGGTTTCTTTTAGTAAGGGAGGTGTAAAAGCTAGTCTTTTGCCAAAATAAATCAACAGCACCTGAAGTTTTATACGTAATAGTCACAAATGGTAACATTAACAAAATTAGAACGATACAAATTTTCACGATTATTGATAGATAGATTCCATAATTCTTCATTGCCTATACCTTAATATTTATTGTTTGATTGAAGTACCTATCTGCCTTATTACTAACTGAAACCCAATCCCAGACGTCTTTTGCAAAACAACCTCGTTACATCAAATGTCACAGGATCCAAACAAGCCCATAACTAGCGATTGTCATAAGAAAGCCTACACTGAAAGTAAAATGTTTCAAAAAAGTCATTTCTTGTTGTTTGTTTTTGGGATGCCAGTAAGATAAAAGTTTTTTATAATTCAAGATTAAAACTATCACAATCAAAAATGCAGTAACTGAAAAGACAGCTGAAAAAAACATTTTTTCTGTTGATGTTGATAAAGAAGCTTTAATAGGTACACCAACCAAACCATAAAGGAAACAGCAAATAAACAATATTCTAATCTTATTTCGATTTGTCATCTTGACTAACCTCCTGTATTACGTTACCAAACAAAACCACGACCAGCAGCCATAATCAATGGCGCAATGCAGAAACTCGAAAATGCTATAAAATTCATTTTTTGTTGTATATTTTCAGGATTCCAAAGTATCAGAAATTTCTTGTAATTCAAAATCAAGACAAAAACTAATAACAAGGCACAAACTGAGTATACTATCTTTAACCACAACATATTTAAAGGGGAGTAATCATTCTTTATAAATATTGATAACATACTAAAAAGAAAAGCAAAGACAAATAAAATCGTAATTTTGATTCTCATTTTTATTCATTCCTCATAGTTTATTGAATGCAGTTTCTGCATATTGTGAAACCTTGCAATAACTGACTATAGTATCTCCATGAGTTATAACAATTATCCCAAAACCGCTATACCCAAGCCAATTATTTGCCCTAGCATATCGGCAATAGCAAGCGCCACTATGAATAAGAATACTTTCCTAGCCATTGATTCTTTCTTCTTGATAGTAGTGCGTAAGATTAACACAGCTAGCAGATAACATACATCCGAAATAATATCATCTGTTCTGGAAACAAATTCTACTTGATTTCTTTTAGTAAGGGAGGTGTAAAAGCTAGTCTTTTGCCAAAATAAATCAACAGCACCTGAAGTTTCATACGAAATAATCACAAATGGTAGCATTAATAGAATTAGAACGGCACAAATTTTCAGGGTTATTGATAAATAGGTTCGATAATTTTTCATAGTTACACCTTAATACTGGTTGTTTGGTTTTCTCTATTCGTCATTGATGATCACAAGATATTCAATTTATTAACAAAGACATTATCTTTACTAATACCAATCCATTCAGTCCCCATTGAATCCATTGCAAAGACTTCTTTATTTTTGGATAATAGTTAGCATGTTCTTCTTGCACAGGGAAAACTCGAATGCAACAACTAATTACAAAAATAAGTAACTTTGCAGCTAAAGCAAGAACTAGAGAAATAAAACTAGCAATCAATTGCCATTTTTTTGAAAATTTTATCACCTCCGTGAACGATTGAAAAGGGGTAGCTGGTTTTATCAATGGTGGATTGAAACAAAGATATAGGAAAACACAGAATAGACATGTTAAGATAAATATTAAAATTGATATTCCAATCCTTTTCATGTTAAACACCCTCCTCTAATTTGTAAAAATTTGAATTTGTACAATCCGAATTTTTACAAAATAGCCTCATTACCTCAAATATCATATTCTCCAAACAAGCCCATAACTAGCAATTGATATAAGAAAGACTACACAGAGAGTAAAATGATTCAAAAAAGCCATTTCTTGTTGTTTGTTTTTGGGTTGCCAATAAGATAAAAGTTTTTTATAATTCAAGATTAAAACTATCACAATCAAAAATGTAATAACTGAAAAAGTAGCTGAAAAAAACATTTTTTCTGTTGATGTTGATAAAGGAGCTTTAATAGGTACACCAACCAAACCATAAAGGAAACAGCAAATAAACAATATCCTAATCTTATTTCGCTTTGTCATCTTGATTAACCTCATAGTTTATTGAATGCTATTTCTGCTTCATCATTAAACAACATCCTCTAATTTGTTATAATTTGAATTTTCACAACAAACTAACCTATTCCCCCAAATGTCACAAGCTCCAAACAAAACCGTAACTAGCAATTCCTATAAGAAACCCTACACAGCAACTAAAATATTTCAAAAAATTCATTTCCTGCTGCTTATCTTTAGGATTCCAGTAGGATAAAAGTTTTTTATAATTCTTAATCAAGACAACTACAATCAAAATTGTCGCAACTGAAAAGAGAATTGAAAAAAATATTTTCTCTGTTGACAGTAATTTAACATGAGTATCTTTAATAGGTATACCAGATAAGCCATAAAGATAACAGCAAGTAAATAGTAATCTTATCTTATTACGTTTTTTCATATTGACTTCTCTCACATTTTATTAAATGCACTTTCTGCACTCTGTGAAGCCGTATAGTAGTGATAGATACCTATAGCAAGTGCTATTCCATCTATCCCTATACCTCCACCAGTAACTATATTGATAATCGTTAAAGCTGCATTACCAACCCAATTTACTATAGGAATAATCTGTATGGCAATATACACAGCCATAAATACAGCCGTACCAATTCCAATTAATCCAATTTCATCTCTAGCTGATATGATGTCGTCAACACCATCACTAAAAGCTTTAGCTTTAGACATATTTGTTGTTGTTTTGGTAGTCTTATTTCTCCTAGCACGCATAAACTCAGATGCACCTAAACTAAAAGCATAACCATAAGTGGAGCCATGTGTCTTACTATCAATAGTTGTTTCACGTCCAAAACTACTAACTAACTGTCCCATCACATCTTGTGCCCTAAATAGGTCTATATTTTGGAAAAGAACTTCATCACTTAAAGATAGATTTTGTAACTGATTCAATTTTAAATTTGAAAAAGCTGTTCTGCCACTCAAAAGTGGATTTTCTGGGATAAGATTTTGTTTCACTGCCGTAGGGTTGCCCATACTCGCAACTGTCTGCTTAGCTGATGCAGCATCTACTGATACCGGACCATTTTGACGCCAGTTATGCCAAGTTCTTTCCCACTTGTAATCTATGCCACCAAGACGAAAAGTTTTCGAATTTACTGGAATATAGAACGTACTTGACCACCATGGATTCCAAATCTCATAGTAGGGTGTTTTATTTTCATCACCATCTTTAGGGGTCACATAACCAACGATTGCTACTGCGTGTCCTGTTTCTTGTTTCTCCTCATATGTCTGAGCATTAATATTATAAGCATCCATCTCAATAATCTGACCTGCATCAATTTCTTTTTTCACTTCATCAAAACTTAGAGCACGCTCTTCAACCGTCACACCAATATTATATTTTGAATTAATGATGTTTACAAAATTTTCAATTGTGCTACCTTGTATTGTACTAAGCTCCTCATCTGATAAATCTGGACGATCCGCTTGCATAATCTTTTTTGCTGTCGTAATTGGTGCATCTGTAGCTTTTCTAAATGTGTTAATTGCAGCTGCGTTCACATAGGCAGCACACCAGGGCTCTGAACTTTGTGTTTCACGTATATAAAAGTTATTACTGGAATTAAAGTTGGCTGTCTTTTCTGGTGGATTAACAACTGCAGGATTAGTTGGTTTAAACTGTGTATTATCGCCTTCCGGTGCAGATTTTTGACGAATGTTATAAATAGTTAAATCTGACTGATAATCCCCTTGAGTTTCTCCCTTTGAAATGTCAACTCGCATAAAATTATCATAGTCAAAGGCTTTATTCCTTTTTAAATATGTTTGATAGGCATCTTGACCACCCCAGTTTATCTTATAAACCGTCGAAATATTTTCATCTTGCAACATTGGTGATGTATCAATAGCATATCCAAAATTATTATCTATGAAACCATTACCAATCGAAGCCAATTGTTGAAGATTGTTCTGTTGATCTGTAGCCTTATATGTCGTTAAATAAAGCTTACCGGAACTTGAAAGAGATTTAGTTAATTCTTTTGTTAATTTTCCTGATGATGTATCACATGCAAAACCTAAGGACTTATACCATTCAACAATCTGTTGTCCTGTCACATCCTTACTGGTATCTATTTTAGCAAAATTGTCTAACTCTTCGATAGTTTTTTGGTGGTCAGCATCAAAATAGAGATTGATTAAGGAAACTGCTGCTAATTTTGCCTCGCTATCTTTTGTCGTTGCTGGATATTTTCGATATAATCCTTTCAAATCTGAATCAGTAAATGCAGCACCTGTAATATCATTTCCTGATTTAGTCAAATTAACATTAAAAATCCCTGATGCACGATTACTTAAAATCGTTAAACTACTTTCCCAAGTCGGGTCTTTTTGGATATCTGTTATAGACTTGACCTATTTATAGTCAGATTCAGCACTGCTTGAATCTGGATTTTCATATTGATCTTCAAACTTAAATGCGTTTTGTTCTGCCCCATCTTGAATAAATAACTCCCCATGATAGGCTGTTTTAACAAATGACTGATGAAGTTTTTCAATCCCTGCCTCCACATCCGTATGTGCATAGAGTACCCCTGTTGTTTCTTTTTCTAACCAATTTATTGAATCTTGACTTTCAAAGATTGTAATAATCGGGCTTGTATTATCTAGACTTTTCTTAATCTCATCCGTTGTCAATGACCGATTAACAATACTAGCAGTATACCCCTTAGAATTCAACCATGCCACAGTTTGCTCAGCACTAACATTCTCACTTTTTAACTGCTCAAATGTATCATTTGGATATAACCAACTTAACATATCTGATGCTGATAACCAACCGTCATTTTTAGTATCAGCATTCACTACAGAAACAACTGAGGCAGCAAGAGATTGAGAAATTTTACCATCTCTTCCATCATCTGAATTAATGATTTGCCATGTAGGTCTAGCTATTTCATTAATTTGTTTAATATCTACTTTAATATCATCAATCGTAGTAGCCGTGTTACCGCTTGTAAATGCAAACGCAGTTTGTGCTGAGTATGGCAGTAAAATAAACCCAACACCAATCAACATCACTACTTGTATGATTAACTTTTTCAATTTCATTTCTTTCTCCCTATCTACTCTTCTGAATCAGCAATAACCTTTATCATTTTCCCATCTTTACTCATATCATAAATAACTGGATTTTTAATTTTCTTTTCCAAATCCTTTAAATTAGACTCGGTTACTAATTCTAAACTACCATTAAAATTAATATAAACGCCATTAGAAATTATGTCTTTTTTAAACTCAGCGATATTTTTCTTTTCTTCAGCAGTAGTCACTTCCTTAACTGTTGATGTTTCTTCTTTTGCACTACTTGATTCTACTTTGACATTTTCATCTATTGTTTCTTTTTTACTTGTTTTACTTACTGACGGTCTATTTATTCCAAGTTTTAAGTCTTTTGTGTCCTCTTTTTTGGAACTAACCAAAAATAAACTCAATCCAATACATAAAATAAACCCTCCGAGTAAGGTTATTTTTAACTTCCTCATATTCATTTCCTTTCAATTTAGCTAAACATTACTTTTGCTCACTCTTTCATTGGAAAAAACGAGATATAATATCTTAGAAAATAGCTTTTAACCATCTTCATATCTCAGCCACTAAAAAAGCGCTTACATAAAATGAAAATATATCATTTTTTTATAACATATGTATACACTATTATAAACTTATATATCATTTCATGATAATACTATTGGGACAGAAATAGTGCAATATCAGGACATTCTATTAATTAAAGTCATCATATACCCTGTGTGACCTATATCACACTCCTTCAATAAAAAAACAACCATTCAACGTATCAAAACACACCATATCATGATAAAATAGAGCTATGATATTAAAAAATTTATTCTTTGATTTGGACGGAACAATTCTGGAAAGTTCCAGGGGAATCCTTAATAGTTTTCGATATACTTTTGATGAAATGAAATATCCTCAGCTATCCGATACTGAATTAAATACTTTTATCGGCCCACCCCTTGAAGTCACTTTTGAGACCCTGTCTAAAGGCGATGACGCATGGGCCAAAAAAGCTATCATGACTTACCGCCAATACTATGCAACCAAAGGCATGTTCGATGCTAAGCCTTACGATGGAATTCTAGAGATGCTCGAAGACCTACATCACCATAACTACAACCTCTTTATCGCGACCTCGAAAAAGGAAGATGTCGCGCAGAACATGCTGTCAGAACTCAATCTATCGCATCATTTTAAAGGTATTTTTGGGAACACACCTCAAGCACACTCTAAGACGCTTGTCCTCAAAAAATCATTAGAGCTCACACAATCGACACCTAACACCTCTGCCATGATTGGAGATCGTAAATATGATATCATCGGTGGTCAGGAAAATAACGTCGCAAAAACAATCGGCGTACTCTGGGGATTTGGGGATGAAACCGAGCTTAAAAATGCAGGTAGCAATATCCTCATTGCCCATCCGCAACAACTTTTGGAGATTATCAGATGAGACACCTCAAATTTAAATCAGTTTTCGATATCATGGGTCCCGTCATGATTGGACCATCAAGCTCACATACTGCCGGTGCGGTCCGCATCGGTAAAATTGTACACTCGATTTTCGGTGACCAACCGACCGAAGTCGAGTTTCATCTCTATCAGTCCTTCGCAAAAACCTACCGTGGGCATGGAACGGATTTAGCTCTAGTAGCGGGAATCCTAGGCATGGAGACAAATGACCCTAGAATTCCAGATGCGTTAGAAATTGCAGATAAGGTTGGCATTAAAGTTTTTTGGCGTATTCATAAAGAAGAAAAAGTGGATCATCCCAACACTGCTAAAATAATTATCAAGAACAAGACCAAATCCATGTCAATTAAAGGGATTTCGATCGGTGGTGGTAATATTCAGGTAACTGAGCTCAACGGCTTTAACGTTGCTCTGAATCTAAACACGCCAACACTTATCATCGTCCACCAAGATGTGCCAGGCATGATTGCTAAAGTTACGGATAGCCTCTCAAAACATAACATCAATATCGCCCAAATGAACGTCACACGAGAAAATGCGGGTGAAAAAGCCATCATGATTATCGAAATTGACTCACGTGATGTCGACCAAGCCCTCGCTAAAATCAGAGCTATTGATAACTTACACAATGTCAACTTCTTTGGTTAAGAGGTAAAACACTAAAAAATACCACAACGAGATTAACTGCTGAGCCACGTTGCAGATAGCAGCTTTCCTAAGCTCTTCATTCCTCAAATTACTAAAGGAGTAGCCATGTTTTACACGATAGAAGAATTAGTCACACAGGCTAATCAGAAATTTGACGGATCCATCTCTGAATTGATGATTGCGACCGAAATTGAAACATCTGGTCGGACGCGTAATGAAATTCTCGCCCTCATGTCAGAAAATCTCAATGTCATGTTAGCCTCAATCAATAATGGCATGACAGAAAGAACATCACGCACTGGACTGACTGGTGGTGATGCCCTCAAACTTGATAGCTATATAAAAAATGGTAAAACTTTATCAGATACAACCGTTTTAAGCGCCGCGCGAAATGCTATGGCTGTCAATGAGAGTAATGCTCAGATGGGACTCGTCTGCGCCACACCAACCGCTGGTAGTGCAGGTTGCATTCCCGCAGTGCTATCTACCGCCATCGACAAACTCCAATTAACCCAAACACAACAGCTAGATTTTTTGTTCACTGCCGGCGCTTTCGGATTAGTTATTGCTAACAATGCTTCAATTTCAGGTGCTGAAGGAGGTTGTCAAGCTGAAGTTGGCTCAGCCACTGCTATGGCATCAGCTGCCCTCGTCATGGCTGCTGGTGGTACCCCCCATCAAGCCAGTCAGTCTTGTTCCTTTGTCATTAAAAATCTACTTGGTCTCATCTGTGATCCTGTCGCTGGACTAGTCGAAGTCCCTTGTGTCAAACGCAATGCTATGGGCGCAAGTTTCGCCTTAGTTGCTGCTGATATGGCTTTAGCCGGTATTGAGTCTAGAATCCCAACTGATGAAGTTATCCAAGCCATGTATCAAGTCGGACAAGCCATGCCCAGTGCCTTTCGCGAAACTGCGGAAGGTGGCCTTGCGGCTACACCAACAGGGAAACGACTTAAAACTGAAATTTTCGGTTGAATCTAAAAGAAATGAAAAACTCATCATGTAGTCTAATCACATGATGAGTTTTTATGAGTTTTTAT
>MTLE01002729.1_pt2 | contig 36211 bp, 52 predicted proteins | sample 1982461 | NCBI WGS metagenome assembly MTLE01 (sample SAMN05712605, study PRJNA340218) | biofilm metagenome | isolation source: sample SPL anode biofilm adapted to -200 mV | place: USA | collected 2012-02-03
ATCTAATTCGCCAGCTGCACCAGGGTTGGTTCAGCTGGCCGGTCTGGGTCTTCAGGTGTCGCCACGTCGTTTTGGATCTTAAAGGTTTTTGTGCCATAATCGGGATAAGCCTTTAAAACGATGCTCATCATAATATCGACACCATTGTCGGCACTTTCGTTTTGCTGCAGGTCTTCAATAGCGACCTTGATGTTTGTATTGAACGACGTATTTATTTTTCCGTTTTTCTCATCGCTGGTAAAAACCGCCCGGGATAAGATGAACTGAAATGGTGTTTTCGTAGCCCTAAGATTAACCAACTTTTTTATATAGTATTCTGCGGTTTGAAATCGGTTCTTTTGATACACCGCAAACGGGTACCGCACTTGAGGTAGCAAGAAATCAAAGGTTATTTCTTCCAGACCTGGGGCCCTGAGAATATTCACCTCAGAGCCATCGATTAATTCAAATGTTTCATTTTTCCCCGGGGCGTGAATGCTGATCTCGCCCGGGGTTACGGGAAGCAATATTTTATTAAGATATACTAAATATGACAAGTTGCCCCTCCTATGCCACGCTTGAACGTGTTCTCATTTTTTCTACAATCAGTGAGCCCAACTGATCCGCCACTCTTTCGATGTCCATATCGCTTGCGATGGTGACGCCGTTCATGCTGACCTGGACATTAACACCGCCTGGACCGGATACAGAAACATTACCGCCTCCACTTGACGCCGCCATGAATCGCTTTGTCTTTTTCGAATTAAGGACGGACTCGCCACCATTGAATCCAATGACCTCCGGTCCGTTTTCTCCGACCAAGTGTAATCCCGGCCGCGCTGACATCGTCCCGGATGAGTAGCCCCATAAGGCTCCCGGGTCAATCGCCACGCCGTCCTGATATAGCCCAAAGTGAAGATGTGGCCCGGTCGAGTTCCCGGTTGAGCCCACAGTCCCGATAATCTGCCCTGCCGATACAGTTTGCCCCAATGAGGTCATAATACTGTCCATGTGGGCATAGAGTGACGTTAAGCCGTTGCCATGGTCAATTTCAACCATATTCCCATAACCGCCGTTCCATCCGGCAAAAATTACAGTACCGGCACCAGCGGCCGCGATCGGTGTGCCTAGCGCAGCGCCGATGTCGATACCTTCATGCCATGTTGAGCCAACGCCGTTTGTTTCTTCAGGAGGACGATACCCGAAACTGCTGGTTACATCACCCGCTAAGGGTGTGATCAACTGACCCAGTGAGGCACCGCCAATCCCAATGGATTTGAAAAACTCCGCCGCACCGGATCCGATGTACTCTATCCCCGCTTGAAGATTAAAGTTTCCTGATTCAAAAGCCGCTTTCATATCGGCTACAATACCTTCGCAGAAGGCAACCAGATCGCTGTCAGCCAATGAATTAAATAGTCCGGCCATTGTATCGTCACCGATATCATACATTTCTGTCGATGGTGAGTGAATTCCCAGCTTATTTTTAAAGGTGTCCAGCATCAAACCTGTCAGGCTGATGATCGTTGATTCAACACCACCTGAGTTACCTATACCGGCCTCAAGACCGGCCATCATGTAATCAGCGATTGACTGCGAATCTTTAGGCAGCGGAGAGAACATTTTGTTAATCCCAGCTGTTACGCCAGCAGCACTTTTTTCAGTCGCCCCGGCATTGTCCGCAATGGATCGCCCCATCCCTAACGTTGAATTTTGGCCGATAGAGTACATATTGCTTTCAAGTGGTCGAATTGTCTCTGTCGTGGCATTGGCTATCACTTGGGAATTGCTCGTCACGATTCCCTGGTTAATTAATAGTCCCCCGGCGAAAGAACTAGTAGTGTTGGCCCCGATTTGATTGGCTGTGGTGGGTAGCGATGTCATGGGTATCATGGCGGTCTCTGTCGACTGCTGAACCGCCGCTTGCATTGTTGGGAGCGCACTTTGTACGCCTTGGGCATACATGGTTGTTGATTTTTCACCAGAATCAAGCATAACTTTTTGCATTTGGTAAGCGTCATCTTGAATCGTTGTTAACCAGCCGTTTGCGCCTTCCCAGTCTCCGGCCCAAATTGCAGAAAATAAATTATGCAGGTCAACAATCTCAGCAGCCACATACCCTAACACTTCGGCGCCTTTAGATGTCCGTTCAATCCAATCGGCAAAAATATCGGCGGCACCGCTTTCCCAATCGAGCGTTTTTAAGGTGTCGTTTCCTTGAGTAATTCTTTGGACAAAGTTATCCCATGAATTTGTGGCATCGCCAAGGGCTTGTTGTATTTCAGGGCCTCGTTTTTTAAACTGTTCAGCGATTTGTTCTATTGACTCCGTGGCTTCTTCTTTTAATTCAGTCACAATAACATTTATGTCGGCGCCTAAATTTAATGTCGAAGGCTGGTTTAGCAAGGTTGATAATCCGGTGCCCATTGTAGAAATACCAGTAGCCACCGCCCCAATTCCACCAGCCAACCCATCTAAGAAAGTATCCAGCTCATTACTATTGGCCAGCTGCCCCATTTGAGTAAAGACCCCTTGAAAAGCTCTATTCGATTTGTTTTGAAAGATCGTCCAGGCTTGGCCAAATGTCATGCCCATGGCTTCAAATTTTGCGTCAGTGGCATTTGCGGCTTTGAACATTGAGCTTTTAACAATGTCAGCAGTGATTTCGCCTTCTTGAGCCATCGCTCTAATTTGCCCAATCGGCACACCTAAATAGTCCGCAATTGATTGGATGATCGTGGGCGCTTGTTCGAATACAGAGTTAAGTTCTTCTCCTCGAAGTACGCCTGATCCCATGGCTTGTGTTAACTGCAATGTAGCCGCTTCAGCGCCTTGAGCACTAGTCCCAGAGATCACTAATTGCTTACTGATCTGTTCGGCAAACTCTACCGCCTCATCGTTTGTTGAAAAAGCGTCTTTTGCCAGTATCCCCATTTTACCGACCATATCGGTCATGGATTGATATGGTGCTCTAGCATCATTTGCAGCATTGAAAATATCTGTCTGTAATTCGGCAGTAGTCTGCAACCCATCATTCATCAACCCTAATCTGGCTGTAGTCTGTGAATATGTGTCTGACATGCCGATGAAATTACCAACGGCCTGCAATGACATATACCCAGCAGCCAAGGCCCCGACTTTGGTGATCAGGCCGCCCATGGATGCTGTCGAAGCTTTGGCAGTATTATTGAAAGTTTTCTGACTATTCTCCGCTTCATTGACTGCTTTTTCAAATTGCTGAAAGGCCGCTCCGGCCTTTGCCATTTCGGTTCGGGCCATTGCCATGCTTTTTGTATCGATAGCCCCGGCACTGGCGGTTTCCATGCGTTCGAAACCGGCGATCATGCTGTTCATGCCGGTCATCATAGACTTAATGGCCGGGGTCATTTGATCGGATAGCCTGATACTGCTGGAAATAGAACTCATCGTTTTTTACCTCCTTTCTTGCTTCTCTCTTTTGCGGCTTTTTTACGCTGCTTGGTGACAATTTCCGCTGCCGCTATGATATAGGCTTTTTCCCATAATTCCATTGCCATAAATTCAGCGGGGCGGATATGGTACTCATTCAAAGCGAAAAAAGCGTAGTTTGCGTCAGGGTCGCCGCCCTCAATTAGTTTTTTGCTTCTTTTGCTTTCTTATCGATGTTGACTTTAAAACCGTTGATTTCCTGAATCTTATCAATCAGTTGCTTGTACTCTTGAATATTAAGCATTGCATTGACCAGATCACCCGGCTCTTTAACCTTATAAAAATCCTGCAGTTCCGCATTGTTCAGATTTGGAAAAACCACCGACTCAACAATCAGATTTTTTCGGTACAAACTTTCATCGCCTTTTAAGATTGGGTTCCCCTTAGCATCGAAATCAGCTACTGTTGCTTCATTTAGCAGCCTGTCATTGTCCTCAGGTTTTAGCGGCTTAAGTACCCATTCCATCGGTTCGCCGTTTTCATCTAAAAAATCCGCCGACGCTGGATATTTAGTCGGCTCCTTAACAGCTCTGTTTTTTACCATAAATGCTTTTAAATTATCTGCCATTTTGTTTACTTCCTTTCAAATTAAAAAGAGACGCATTAAGCGCCCCTTATAACATCCCGTCAAGTAGGGAAAATTCTTCTGGCATTTCCACACTCTCGAACGTGAAATCAAGTGTTTCCGTTAAGTATGTAGAATCTGCATCAAACTGGGCCATCGTTGCTGAATCGAGGTTGCAATCCTTCAGGATGACAGTCTGTCGACCGACCGAAGATGTCGGGTCTTCATTTGTTACCTGAATGTCAAAATAAAAATCTTCGCCTGTTTTAGCATATCGGATCATTAGTTTTCGCAACATAGAAGTGTTGTAATGCACCTCCATGCTCCCCGAGCCTTTGCCGCCGGTCGCTTTATTCCCTTTTGTTTGTCTGCCCAGAATTGGAATTTCTTCTTTTGTTTTTTCAAAAGTCGATTCCAAACTCAGCGCATGCATGAAATTATATCGGTTACCGTCGACGGTAACATAACACTTTGCCTTGGACCCGGAAATCGAGTCTTGTACACGCATCAGCGCATCAGCGAATAATTGTAGGTTCATTGGTTTCTTCATTTTTTCAAACCTCCTTAATTAACCACAATGGTCTGGTACAACTGACGCATTGCTTTATTTGGCGTGATGGCATCTGAGACATACACCTGATCACCATCATCGTTGCCGGTGACGACAATATCCGCTGGGTCAAAGTTCTTGATAGCTTTGCCCATCGACTCATGCTGCTTAACGATATCGTTCCATAAGCTGACTCGGCCGTCTTCATCGCCATCGATTTTACCCAAGTATTTCGCATTAAAGATTAGCGAACCAACCTCTATTGCGACCTGATCCAGAACCCGGATAACCTGGTTTTCTGAAAAACTCTTTCCTTTTGCCTCTGTGAACGAAATAAAGCTGTTAATATCATCCAGCACCGATATAACGGCACCATTTCGATGGTAGGCATAAACCCCACCGGTAATAAATGCAGCAAGTTCTGCCTGAGTATAGTCGGTATTAATCGTATACTCACCGGTGTAGGTGGAGTTAAGCAGACTGTCCGTAATTGCACAAGCTGCCTGCGCCCCGGTAGTGTAAAATACCAACTCATAACCCGTCGCCTCCCCCTCAGTAACGGTATTGGCAATCTGGATCACGCCCTCGTAGTCAATAGCCGTCGCTGATTTTGGACGGATCGTCTGGAATTTAACCCCCATATCATCCCGCAGCCGTTTTGTATAATTATCAAACAAGGCGTGAATTGCGGTATCCGCGGACGGGCACCCAAGCGCATTGAATGAATACTGCTCCAATTTCGACAAAAATGTCGAAAAGATCTCACCGGTGATGGCGGTCACGTTGGTACCACCGGTCAATGCCAGACCTGCATTAGCTGCTAAGGTCGCCCCGGTTTTAAAATCAACAAACGCATTGCTGACGAGGGCCGCAGCTGCTGCAACAGTTTGGGTTTCATAGACTGCGTCATCGATCAGTGTTTTGACATCAAATTTTGTCTCGTCATCCACATTTACCGCAATGGCAATTTTGAAATCATTACCCCGGGTTCCGGCGTATTTTGCAGTCGCAAAAGTGTTTTCAGCCTTAACACCGCCGCCGTTTAGCCGGTAGCAGTAGACCTTAACTGCATTTGCGAATAATTCCCGTAAGTTTTTCATGTTTGCATGGGTATTTTCGTACCCGAAAATCTCTGTGCACTCGGTCACAGATAAAAACTGTTCCTGAGTTACCTCAAAAACCTCGCCACTTGGGCCCCAGTCCAGCAATAACGGCATCGCCGCTATTCCTCTAGTTGAAGCACCAGCGGCTGCACGTTTGGCGCTGATGCTGTTAATGTAAGCGCCGGGGAGTGTTTTGTTATAGGCTGTAAAAGTTCCGCCTCCTAATGCCATTAGTTCACCTTACCTTTCAAGAATTTATCAACCAGTTTGTCAACCTCGCTGGCCGAATAGGTTTCAGAATCCAATAAAACAGCCCCCAAAACATCAGCTTTAGGGGCGTATTTCTTAGACTTTATCAATTGTTGTTTTGTAAATCTATTTTCAGCCTCGATTTCCTCGACTGTTTTTTTAGTAGCCATTTATTTTATCCTTTCCGTAATTTCAATTGTTTGCATTTTTGCCACTGCTGGGCCCTGAATGTAAAGCGACGCATCATAAGTCACAAAAACATGACCCTCCCCATCAATCGGCTTCCCGCTGATCTCAATCCCTCTGATTTTAGTACCGTCAGGAAGCGTCAGGAGCCTTAATGCCGGGGTTAATGTTTGGATGGTTGTATAGATATCAGCCAGACCATTTAACGGGAAATAGACCACCTCAAAAGGCATGGAATGAACAAACCTCCCGGCGATTCGATCCCGCTGATTCACGTCAATGCAGTGAATGTAAAAAGCCGGTTCAACAAGATTTTGCTCGATAGGTTCAATATGATTTGTCGCATCCGGAAACAGTTCAGCAATCTTTGTTGAGATCGCTATTAAAATGTCATTTATCATTCAAACGCCTCCTTCATGTACTCCATCAACCGCTTTTCGAGTAGTGCCGGGGCCAGGGCATTGACTTCATTTTCAGAAATGTCAAGGAAGAATTGACCGTCAACCCAGCCGTCATGTCCTCTGGTTCTGTGGCCGTAGTTCACGTATGAGGCATAATCTGCGGTATTGGTCAGGGTGCATTGATAAACACCACCAATATGTTCCACATTGATTTTTAAGCTTTCGCCCGTTCCGGTCGATCCGATGGTCCAGCTCCTCCTCAGGTTCCCGCCATCTTCATCGCCAACAGGGGTGCGCTTAATAACCTTTGCCAACAGTCTCGATAATAGTTCAATCGTGCAATCTTCCATGAATTTCTGCCGTGACTGATCACCCAGTGTCTTTTCCAACTTCTTTGCAAATTGCTCAAACTGCTTGTAATCAACATTCTTACCCATTATCCAAATTTATCAAAGATGATCAATGATATCTCCTGGTGTGAAGGGTAGACGGCGGGAAGGCCGGACCGTTTAAAATCCGCCGTCCTGCCGTCCTGGGTGATTTTTATTTGAGAACCCGGTTTAATTTCAATGTCCGGGGAGATCAGCAGCTTGATAGATTGCGACTGTACCGCCACGCCATTAACAACTGTTGTGGTGTCCGATGATTTATGAGTCATTTTACAGGGTTGATCAGTCAGGACAACTACCGGTGTCTGCTTTAAGATGTTCGTCCCCGGTTCCTTAACGCCCTGCATTTCGGTTACGGTGCAGATCCCGGTATACTGACTCTCGATCGCTTTTCGGTGAGCTTCTTTCGCATTCATTACCACACCAACTTTCTGTACTTGTTAAGCTGAGCTTTATAATCCTTCATGATATGATCCTTAAATTCAGCCGTTGAGCTTTTGAAACTGGTGGACGTGTCCCCTTCAGTAATCGACGATACTTGACCGATTGATATGGATGAATCGCCCAAATTTTCGTTGCGATAAAGATCCATGGCCATCCGGTATGCGGTATTCATTAGACCTGTTGGGATACTAACCAGATTGCAATAGTTTTTAATCGTCTCAGTCACGTCCTCGATAACGAATTCTAAAAGTGGATCTTGTTCGGCTCCAGTGATTCCAAGAAGCTTTTTCAACTTTTCAATATCCATCAAGGCACCTCCTTAAAAGAAAAAGAGACTGAATTAACAGTCCCTTAAGCCATTGTGATGGTGCCGATGACGATGCCTTTTGCGTTTTGCATAGCTGGGATAAACAGTCCAGAAGCTTTTGTCCAGGTTGCAACAGGATCAGGTGTTTCCCACTGGGTAATAGTGATAAACTGTTTTGCTGATTTTGAAGACCACGGACCTTCTTTTGATTCTTCAGGAGTAACACCCCATAATCCAGAACCCAGGGTGCCGTTGGCAAGCGTTGACAACATGATGAACTTAGTGTCTTCAATATATCGCTTGGGCGTGATGACACCAGCTGCGGTTTCGTAGGAATAACGTTCGTCATTGACTTCGATTGTAAATCCAAACATTGCCAGCATTAACGCATCAATTTGAGGGTTGGCAAGGAATGTTCCCACGCCATTAGTCCCGTAGATCGCCGTTTGAACGCCTTTGTTTTTTCGGATGTTGTTCATGATTTTGGATGAGGTGATAACTTTAGTTGGTGTATAGCCTGCATCCTTAGCAATATCTTTCATGGCCTGGATGTCGCCCAGGATATCGTGGGTATCCAGAGACCAGTCATAAGACTTCTTATTACCAGCTGGCACACCATAATCAACGGTAAAATCAAGTCCGTTTTCTTTGACTTTGATCTTTCCTGACTGGATCAGTTCCATCTTTGCGACTTCGGTTCGGGTTTTTACTGATTCAGCAAGACGGGCCATATCATCGAAAATGTAAGCCACAAGATTTTGCTGTTCTACATTTTTGGCAAGCTGATTGATCCGTTCAGTCTGGTTGATCTTTTCTTTGATCAACATTTTTTCCATTGAAACCTTTTCGAAATCCGGTCTGGTTCCAATTGCGGCCTCGGTATCAAAGGCGTGAACTTTGGCCATTTTAGGGATCTGTCGTGGGTCAGACAATCGATAGAATTCAGCTTCAAGAGACGGGGTTTTTACGTCTGGAAATAGACGATCCCCCATATAATTCCGAGTCACAGACAAATTCTGCGAAAAATCAATCAGGTCTTTTTTACTTACAAGTTTTAATACATCCATTAGTCAATACTCCTTGTCGTTTCTTCCTCTGTATCAATATACAGGCCGTTTGCCTCAAGCGGTGTAATTGCCAGTGCATCCGGGGCGGTGTGCAGCCGGTTCCCGAATACACGCCCCGCAATGATCAGTGATCCAGCGTGGGCACCGTTTGTGACGTCAACGTCCTCAAACAGAATTCCTTTGGCGGTTGCGTCATTCGCCGGCCAGACAGTCCCTGCCTTTACAATCTTCAATCCATCAGAATCGGCTGTTACGCCTGTATCTGGTACATTTACCGATTTAGTGATTAATCCTACTTCACTAGCCAGAAAATTTGGCCGTGTCGTGGTTGTGGTAGTTTTTGTGTAACTCATTCTTAGTTACTCCTTTCTAATTCGTGGTTGGTGGTGCAAATTGAGCGTTGAATTGCTGCGCATACATGGCACCCGGGCTTAAATCGCCTGATCCCAGTTCTTTATCGCCGGATTCAGCAGCTTTAGCGCCCTTTATTTCAGGTTCCTTTGTTGCAAATACATGGGGCAACGATTCTTTGTAGGGTTTAATTGCGTCCTCAAGCCCTATCAGCTCCCCGTTTTTATCATAGGTGAACTTATCAACCCCGCCATGTTTAAAAATAATATAATCGGGATCATTAACCCCTAATCCTGTCAGCTGTTCTTTCAACGAATAGCTTTTCTTCAAAATGTCTGAATCTGCCTGCAATTTAGCAATCGTTGTTTCATGGTCTTTGATTGTTTTCTGCAGGGTCTCATTGGCCGCTTCATCAGCTTTCAAACCTGTAATAGTCTTTTCAGCTGCTTCGTATTTGAATTTGAAATCATCTCGTTCATTTTCAAGTTTTTGAACATCCGCTTTGGCAGCAGTGATGCCGACGCCATGCTCATCCATAATCTTGTCGATAACTTCTTTTTCAAGTCCGAGATCTTCTAAAAATTTTCGTTTCATTTTGTTACTCCTGCTCCTACGCTTTTTACGGGGTCGCATCCCTTGGACTCCTTAGTTTTACGACTTAGGCCGGTCTAAGATGTGGAGCCGTAACCCCGGCTCTGAGGAAGATATTGACCACTTCCTTTGCTAAAGATTTTGGACAATAAAAAAGCACCATTAAGGTGCGGGGTTACGCCGGTTCATAAGTCTTTTCAAAAATGTCGGGCTTGCACGGGTAAAATTCACCATTGACGCCTTCGATAATATAATCACCAATGGCCGCCTCCATAACTCCTTCTAATGTTTTTATGAACAATTTATTATGCGTTCTTCCAATCTCCCCCGCCAATAATTGTGGGAGTAGCCAATCCACACTGGAATCCGTTCCGTCAAATTGTACGGCTTCGATAACCACCGGTTTTTTTCTAAACTTTGACATCTTACTTTTCTCCTTCTCTCTGGCAAACGCCATTCTCTTTATACTTACAATCCCACCGCTCCATGCAGAACTTACACTGTTCATCTTTGGGATAATCTGTAAAATTAACCCCAACATATAACAGGCAGCCAGTTTGTTTGTAGGGATCTTTTAGCACTGGGTCAAGGCACTGGCCGGATCGGTTATGGGGACACATTGAGTGAATACAGTCATCGTTCATGGTTTACTCCTTCTTTTTGAAGAACCGACTCAGCGGGTAAAGTTCAAAGGTAAAAAATGAGCCGATTTTAAAAGTGAATCCGTGCCAGACCATAACGCCAAATAGTATCAATTCGATGATTGCTAAAACTTTGATAATTATTGTCATATTTTTCTCCTTTCGATTTCGGGCATTAAAAAACCACCTAACTTTTTACAGTTGGTGGCTCTTCATTCTGTTTTTCATCTTTTATCCCGTGCAATTTCTTAAATCTTTCGGTGTCTTCTTCTTCGGTTTTCGTATAATCGGGGGTGTCGTCAACAATATCCAGCCCTATTTTTTCATTCTCCATTTATTTCACGGTCCTTTCATACTTCCAATTAAACAGCTTTGCGATATCTTTTACCGCTAAGTTGCTGTGCTCCTTCCAGGCATCGGCGCTTGTGAGTTCTCCACTTATTACTTTGTCCCGGTAATAAGTGTGATATGAGGCTCTAGCTTGAGCATATTCGCTTTTTAAGTCCTGCTTATCAACATGATTGCCGTCAAGATCAAGGGTGTATTTTGTTCCGTCATGGCCGATAACGCCCATTTCTTTTATCGATTTAAACCGATTTACCACTTCAATATCATCAAGTGAAAAGCTCGAACTACCGGGGTGATTATGCACCAGATCAAGGCTTCTTTCGTCAGAGGTGTTTAAAAGATCAATTAATGGCCGGTCAAAAATTACCTGTGATTTTTGCCCGTCGAGTCGATACAGCAAATTGCCATTCTGATCAGTTAAAAACAAGCTTTCTTTTCCGCTCTTCAGACCGTTTGTCAGCGCGGTTGAATAAATATCTGTCGCTTGTTTGATTATACCACCTTTGATGACTTCTAAACCATCTTTACTACCACCATTTACAAAACTTTTCTCCCAATCAGAATATTTCATATCCGCCGGAACATGATAGGTTTTGCCAGTGTCTGGATCTCTGGCCGCCCGTTTGGTACTTAACTCAAATTCATCATTAAAACTCGGTGCTGAAGTGGATCTGCACCGGCCATGGAAGGGCGGACAAGTAATACCAGATTGACGATCTTTCATATCGAAAATCTTACCATCCATCGATCTACAGATCGGTGATGTTTTTCCGTCCAGTGTCGCTATGATTTCATATTCTTTCACATTTAAATTATTAAAACAATCTGCCTGTGCTTCAGAACTGAAAAAAGCTGACTCAGTAATGACCAGGTTCTTAGCCTGCGATTTTGAGACATTAAACCGATCAGCCAACAACTTACTCGTCTTCGCGTATCCATCGCCCCTGATCGTCGCCTGAGTGAGAATGGAAGGCATCTCAGTCATAAGTTTATTCTTATCCCGCCAGATTCTGGATGAAAAGTTTTGTCCATCAGGTGCCCAAGGTTTAGAAATCAGCTTGGTGATCTTATTATCATCCAGCTTCATCACATCGAAACCGACACCAAAACCCTTTTGAAACTCAAACATGGTTTTATAGTAGCCTGCTTTGTATTGATTGGCAATGAACTTATCGAATGTGTCCAGCTCATAGCCATACATAACCTCAATTTGCTGCTGCATCTGCAATTGCAGTGATTCCAGCCGGGTCACGTGAAATTTAGCAGAGGCCCGTTCCAGTTCTTTTTTCCATTGGTCGGAGTAATTAAGGGTTTTGCCCTTATTGATGTAATCCTCAACGGACATTTTAAAGGCGCTCAGCTCGCCTTTGGTCAAAACCTGTTTGGCTTCCTCATAGGAGATATTTTCGTTTTTAGCAAACCGGTTATACCAGGCAGCTAGTTCCTTATCAACATTTCGTGCCGCCCTGCTGAATTCATCTTCCAGTGTGGAGTAATAATCAAGGGCCTTATTATTTTGGGCGTCTTCCAGTTGAGTGAAGCGGTTTTTCCAGTAATCAGCCTGTTTCATCTGCGGTCACCTCCTGTTGCTCCAAGGGGAAAGGACCATAAGAATCGACAGCCTCCTTCTTTTCTTTCACCAATTTCTTTAATTCATCGTCCACATTCTCGACGAAAGGATGATTTTTCAGGATCGTTTCATTGCTGACAATACCCATGGAGTTTTTGCACTGATCAATCTTTTCACCGGTATTAACCAACGTTGATCGGTTAAATGTCACCGTAAATTCTTGGTCTGTAAAATCTCCCTTTTTTGTATTAATCAGGTGCTGATCAATAAAATAAGCCATTTCATCAAAAGCGGCCTGAATTTCTGTTTCCATGTCATTTGCGTCCAGGTCAATGTCATTGTACATCGACTGGATATTCATCTGATTTGGTGTTCCAGATAACCGGTCATCTTTGGCGTCATAGCTTTTGGCATTCTCAATCAGGGCTTCTTTAAATATTTTCAGGATAGCCTGGTAATTCTCAGCTGAAAATTCAAGAGTTAGAGTGCTGACACCGCCTTTGCCCTCGCTGTCAGACTGTACTTTAACGGCGCCGTATTGGTTAAGTTTCGCTCTGAATTCGCCCAGGCCCTCACCGTCATAGTTCTCAAGAACAATAATCGTGTTCCTGGCATCCTCCTGCATCCGGTTTTGAAAATCAGAAATCATGAGGTTAATTCCGTCCTGTAGAAACTTTACTTTCTTGATCAGAGGGATCTCGTTGTTATTGTATTTAAAGCAGATCAGAGGGATCTTTAGCCAGTTGTAATCCTGAATTGTTTCTGATCCGGCACCGGGATCTGTCTTCTTAACCTGAAAATAGTTCATATGTGGTGGATCGTCTGGCTTTAATTGCCCAAAATCAAAATAATACCGGTCAATACCGTTCTCAGTATAAACTTCCACCTTTTCAACAATTTCGGTTTGATCGTTCTCTTTGTAAACCTCGACCTCATACAGCCGAACCGCCATTTCAAGTTCTTGGTGTTCGCTGTCTTTCCAGAACGGCTTTAATTCATAGGACTCAATGCGCTTGAATGCCATTTCACCGGCATCGTCGATGAAAATATAAACCCAGCCGGTCCCCTGGTTTAAAGTATCGGCGAGGATATTCTTAAACGTCCGCTTGAATTTCTTATCAAAGTAATACTGCAGGTGTTTGGTATATGCTTCATCGTCACTAGCAATCGTGAATGGTTTACCGGCTAAATAATTGACCTTTTGAGTAACTGCTTTGGCGTATTGATTGTCAATAACCCGGTTGTTTGGCAGATTTGTCAATTCAACCAAGCGGCCTCCTTCACCGATAGCCATTCGCTTACGCTTTAAGATGTCATGGTCACTGTTGAAATAGCGCTCCCCGGCTACCTGCCAGCCCCGGGTAGTCAGTTTGTCCTCGGACTCGAGTGTTTTCCAGCGCATTATTTCCAGTTCCAGGAATCGTTTATCACTGATTATTCTTTTGGCCCCTTCAGTTACCAGGGCGTTGATCTTAGATGTTTCACTTAATATCAAATTACCGCCTCCTTTCTAGTCAAAACTGTATAGTCTGGGTTTCGAAACAATTGTGTTTATAAAATACCTGACCGCATCCATTCCGTGATCGTGTTCTTTGACAGGCTTATCTTCGCCACGATCAGCTGCTTTTGAATCCCAAATATAATTCGAAAACTCTTTGATTGTCTCTTTACAACACGTCAAAAAGAACACCTTTCCTATCTGGATAGCTGTTCCCGTTTCTCTAATCCCGTTCAATACGTTATTCTTTGCTTTTTTAATACGGACTCCACGCTTTTTTAGTTCTGCTATAAAACTGGCTGCTGATGGGTCAATGATTATATACTTAACCGATATCCCATCAAGAAACTTAATCAGATCATCGGCATATTCCTGGTCTGTCTTTTGCTTTAGTTTGTCACGGCCAGAATAGTAATATTCCTTGGAGCAATACCACTTCCCGCTGATGCCTTGGCACCACAGTAAGAATACCGTGGCGTTTTGGGTCCCATAATCACAGGAAACATATTTATTACCGGTTAATTCTTCCGGAATAGCCCTTATAACATGTTTTTCAGGATCAAACATATCGTAAATGATCCCCTGAGCTACTGTCCAGAATCCCAGAATATAACGCTGGTAGAATACCCCGGTATACATCGCCCGATATCTGGCCTTGATCTTTTCAGATAATGACAGGTTATCGTCCATGGTAAAATGCAGGTACAGAATATTCTTTTGCTCTAACTGATCAATCCAATTGACCTTAAACCAATGGAAAGGCCCATCAGGGTTGCAGTTAAACCAATACTTTGAGCCATCGACCGAACAACGCCCGGTCGCCTGATTCACAAAAGATTCCGGCATCAATGCGACTTCATCAAAAAAAACGCCCGCCAACGTGATCCCCTGGATCAAGTCTTGTGAACGCTCATCTTTTCCGCCGAAAATATAAAAGTAGTTTGTAACATCACCCCGGGATACCGTTACCAGATTATCAGCTCTATGATCCTGGGCTTTATAGCCACGAGATTTGAGCATCAGCTTCAGCCAGAACAAAACATTACGGCGGAATGATCCGATGGTTTTCCCGCACATCCCGAAACTTTGATCACTGAAGGTCTGCATTGCCCAGATCACAAAGGATAGTGACATCGACAGGGTTTTACCTGACCGGATGGCTCCATCGGCAATGATCCCGTCTTTTTCACGGGTCGGGCTTTCAGGCATCCACCAGGTTAAGACTTTTTTCTGTTTCTTCGAAAAGGGTTTAAATTTAAAAATAGCTTTCTTAATCTTCGGAATCATCCCATACCTCTGAAGCGTCGCTTTTTAGGGCCTCAATAAATCCGTCATCCTCAAAGGTTTCTGATTCACCGTTCATCTTCGCCACCTCACATTTTAGTTTATCAATGCGGACCCGCTGTTCCTCGGTTGCTAAATTTGATCGGGTCAGATCATCGTATTGTTTGATCATACTTTTCAGCACACTTTGGGCCTTTGCCTGAGATGCCAAAAGATTTGATTGCTTTTCCCAGGCGTGTTGGATATTGTAAACAGTTGACTCCAAACCATCAACGACAATATCTTTAGTCGTATCGTCCTGGTCCCGAACAAACATAATCTGCTGGGATCGGATCAGGTTCGTATATCCGATTTTAATCTGATCCCAAAGAAGATCAATCGGATCGGCGGTTTCAATGGCATCAAATATCTCAAGGCATTCGGGGGGTATATGCTTCTGAAACAATCCGTGCTTCAAAGCATTTTTATTACCTGGGGGGCCGGTGGCGTTTTTATTACCCAGCTGAGCACCTTTTTTGTTCTTGCGAACGTTCGCTTTTTTATCCGAACGCTCACTATCCCATTTATGGGTGCTTTTCCAACGTCTGATAGTCCCTGGTGGAATCTCTAGTTGGGTTGCAATCTCAACTAACTTCACGCCATTAAGATACAATTCTTTAGCTTTTTCAATCTTCTCATTTGGTGCTCTTGGCAATCTCACCACCTCTCATTCGTCGTTTTGTCACATATAAAAAGACACCGGTTTCCCGATGCCTTAACGTTTTTATTTCATGCTACCATATTATCACGATTCATAGTGTCATTTAGTGTCATCTTTTAAAAATATCAGTTCTAGGGCTTGGTTATGGATCCTGTGAACCTGCTTCCACGAATAATCGGTCTCACAACAGATATTTTCCCACTTCATCCCATCAATGTATCTAAGGGCTAATATCAACCGCATACGGTCATCCTCGACGGAATTAATAGCCTTCTCGATTGCACGTTTGGTCTGGATTGCGTGATAGATCTTTCCAAGAAGTTCCTGCTCTAATGCATCAATTTCAGCTATGCAGTCGTCTATTCTTAACCCACTTGATCCATGGACCACAACTGGCATCATGTTATTGCGCCGGATCTCCTGCCTGGTCATGGTCGCCAGCACCGCCTGATCACTTTTCTTGTTGCTGTCATAATATTTAAAGTGCACCGGTGCCGGTACTGTGTTGGACGCCCGGGATCGCCACCGTTCTGCTTCAGCTTCCAGACGTTTGATCTGATTTTCTAAAATCCGGTACCGACTCAACCATTTAACTTTTTGTTTTCGTTCTTCTGGTGTCATAATTCCTCCTCATTCATAAACCTTAACTTCATACCCGCATTCACAGATCAGATGAAATGGAACAAATTCTTTGCCTGGAATCTCGTTGTTGACTGACAGACTTCGACTTCCACCAATGTATTTATTACCACATAAGGGACAAACCGCGTTTTCTTCCGTCAATTCCACTATTCTAGAAATTGATATGTGTTTTGCGTTCATTTTCTTCATTTCACTTCCTCGATCACAATCACTTGTGCATCCAAGTCGCCATACCTCATATCATCTAGCAACTTAAGTACCTTGCTTCTCATATTTGCATGGCTCTCAAGGACACGAGCGTTTTCTATTTTTTCAGAAAATAATAACCTGTCGGTGCCGCCGTCGCATGTATACCAACCATCCCCGCTTGGATTACTTAATTTCTGGCTCTCATCACTTACTTCTCCGGCATAATATTTACCATCAACTTTTATTGTGTATTTTTTCACTTTTCACCCTCCATCTCAATCAAAAACGCAATATTGCAGGCGCAGTGCCAAATATGCGGCAACCCACTTTCTGGATCATCAACCTCGCCTTCCAGGTACGCCAGCCAATGCCGGTATAAGGCGTCCCGGTATCGTTGCGGTTCGACTTTCCGCCAGTTCTCGGGGTCGTGGTATTTCTGGCATCCATACTCACGGATGGCTGTCACGGCCCGGATCAGTGACGGGGGTACGAGTGTTGGCCGGGGCTTTCCGTTGTCGGCTTTTGCTGAATAATCAACCACCTGCAAATCGACTTCAGCAGGTTCCCAGAATGAAGTGTTAAAGCAAATGCAGCAAGGCTCGTCGGTTTTGGCATCTAAATCAGCATGACCGCAATTATAGCAGTTCTTTTCGATTTCTTCTTTCAGTTGATTCATCTCAACCCTAACCTTTCCAGCCCCTGAAGCTGTCCGTAACTTAGGCCCTGGGATCTGGCCCGTTCGTTAAACTCTGCGTAACTGATTTTCGGCTTTACTTCCAGTTGAACCATGTATTTCTTTTTCGCTGGTTGACGCTCCTCATATGGTCGCTTAACGTGCTCGCCAGAATTTACTTTTTGCTCATACTCTTTTGCTTTATCAGTTCGATTCTTTTTTAAGCAATCGCTGGATAAACATGTTCGTTGATCGTTCCTTCTGCGAATATACCGGCCGCCACAATAAGGGCATGTATCATATTCAACAAATTCTTTAAATTCATCACCAAAGGCATTGTAAATCCGCTCAGCAATAAATGGCGTGTATTTGTTGCGCAGCCTGATCTCGGATACCTGCGTCGGACATACTCCGGTTCGATTGGCCACTTCAGCACCAGATAGGTGATGTTTTTTGATGTATTGGTTTAATCGTTCTGATAAGGTCATGACCGCACCACCTGATATCCTGACGGCTCCCCCAGCCTGATTGGCAAAATCAGACCCAGCAACTCATCGCCGTGCCAGATGTAAATCGGCGCAACCTGACTGTTCTGGGTGTATCGATAATTGTTGAAATTGTCCAGGATGTCCAGGTATTTCTGCTGGCAAAGAACCCCGACACCATCCTGATCCAGGAATACCCGGGCGTCGTATTTATCCGTTTGATAGATATAAGGCGTCGGCTCCAACGGTTTGGCGTCCCGGTAGTCTTTCTCAATTATCTGATTAAACGGGAAAGCTGTTGGCTCTTCAACGCCCGCCCGGATATAAACAGATTCTGTTTTATAAAACGCATCTGTCAGAACCGTTTCCATGACCGGGCTTTTGGTTGTATACATGGCGTTGCCATCAACGATCCAACCCTCGTTTTTATCAAAAGCCAATACGTATTTCTTGCCATCTGTGATAAACTTTTTCAGTTTTGATTTATTGAACATTTATTTTTCTCCTTTACTATTTTTAATCTTACGGCAGGGTGTATCGAATATTTTTCTTCACTTTCTCGATTCGTGCTTTCAGACTTTCCAGTAGATCCCGCTGGGTAACGTGTTTTTCTTCCAGGGCGGCTGCAATATCTTCATCTCGCCCACCTTCAACAATCAGCCGGTGGATAATTACCTTTTGCTGCTGGCCCTGGCGGTGTAATCTTTTGTTTGCCTGTTGGTACAGTTCCAGTGACCAATTCAGACCAAACCAGATAATGTGATTCCCGCCGTCCTGAAGATTCAGGCCGTAGGCAGTAGAAGCGGGGTGGGCCAGAAGGATGTCAATCTTTCCGGCATTCCAATCGTCTTCATCCTGTGGGGTTTTCAGCATTCGCACAGACAGCTTGCTTTTTTCGAGTGCTTTAATGATCCGGTCCATGTCATGCTTAAAGCTGTAAAATACGATGGCCGGTTTGCCGTTCAGTTCTTCGACCAGTTCCAGAAACCGTTCGATCTTGGAATTATGAATCTCATGAGTGCTGTGATCCTCGTCATAGATCGCCCCGTTGCAAAGCTGCTGAAGCTTATTTGATAAGACTGCTGCACTGGTAGCATCCACGATGGTTTCCGGATCTACTTCTAAAAGCATCTTCTTTTCCATTTCCTTGTAGGCTGTTTTTCCTTTGCCTTCCAGGATCACCGGGATGTCGTCCACGATCACATCTGGTAGATCCAGGTAATCCTCGGACTTCATGGAAATACATAACCCTTGTAATTTATCTCTTATGGTGTCTTCAGCGCCTGGCTTGATGTTGTATCCAAAACCGTAGGACTCATTGTCAAAATATCGGTTTCTAAAAGCAGTAATGGTTTTGCCTAATCGCTCGCCCTGATCCAACAGGAAGATCTGGGCCCACAGGTCAATATAACCTTTCGGTGCAGGGGTACCGGTTAACTCAATCAGGCGGTCGATCTTTGGTCGGACACTCTTTAAAGCTTTGAACCGTTTGGCCTGGTGGCTTTTAAAACTGGATGCCTCGTCGATAACCACTGTATCGAACGGCCAATCATTTCGGTAATAATCGACTAGCCATTGGACGTTTTCCCGATTGGTAATGTAAATATCAGCGGGTAGGTTAAGGGCTCTTATTCTCTGGGTCTGGCTGCCCAACACCTGGGATATTCTCAAAAGCTTAAGGTGTTGCCACTTATCTTTTTCACGGTTCCAGGTTCCTTGGGCAACTTTCTTAGGGGCAATGATCAGGGTTTTGGTAATTGCGAACCGGTTGTATTTCAAATCGTTGATCGCTGTTAAGGTGATGGAGGTTTTCCCTAAACCCGGTCAACCCATGTCCAACCATAGGGCTATATTATTATTTAATATCAGCTGATTGATGCAATACCGTTGGTACGCATGTGGTTTGAACATTTGCATTTGACATCACCTCCTCGTGATCATGTTTGTGGTGCCACTTGAAGTGATCAGCTTGCGTTTCAAAAACTATCAAATTTTCAGGGGAATTATTTCTTTTATTTCTGTCGATATGGTGGACGACCTCACCGGGTCTAAGCGCACGTCCTAACATCTGCTCGGCAACAATTCTGTGGGCGTGCCTGCCAAAAGTTTTTGTGTATGTTTTACCCTCGCCTTTGCCAAGTCTTGATTGTCTTAATTTTTCTTTCACCTCTGCAGTCATTTTGGTTTTATTAAGCTCTTTATTCAAATATTTGAAGGGTGAATTCTTATTTTTTAAATAGCCGTCCGGATTATGTTCTTTGGACCGCCATTTACCCAAACATTCTTGAGAACAGAAATTTCGTTCTTTAATTTTTCCTTTGTAACGGTATATGGTTTTACCGCACCAATGGCATTTTGTTTCGATCATTGTCCGCTCCTCCACAGCTTGATCAGTCGATCAATGGTTTCTTTATTGTCGGTGACCATCACATTAAAACCCAGATCATACAACTTCTTTATTTGCAGATCCTGCAAAGCTGTTGTTTTACCCCCGGGGGCTTTTAACTCGACAAAGAAAATCTTTCCACCGGGAAGACACACCATTCTATCGGGCACACCTGCGTTGCCGGGGCTGACAAACTTAAAAGCCTTCCCACCGATTTCTTTAACCTTCTTTACCAGATATTGTTCAATTTCTTTTTCTCTCATAGATCATACCTTCTTTCAAAATAGAGGGTTCAGAAAGTGTAACTGAAACATCGTAACGCGCGTATACGGGCGTTTGCGTACAGGCGGTACGTGTGCGCCCTATATCTCCCTAATCCCTCTATTTATTTTATTTATATAGATTAATGTTACAATGTTACAAAACCCTATAAGCCTTTGTCTGCCTTGCTTTCAGGCGTAACATTGAATGTTACAATGTTGTTACAATGTTTCACTTCATTTTGTAACATTCTCTCAATGTTACTTTTTGAAGTAAATGAATGTTTCAACTTTTCAAACCCTCTTTGAACGCCATATGACTTTCCGAACCGCTGGGTTTTCGAACACTTTTCCCAGCCTTCGGCATTCTCAATTATGTGGTTAATCTCTACCGTGTCAGATCGTTTCATATACTTTGGGTCACCGCCCAGGCATTCACAATAAACCTCCGTAGCACATACCTTGTCCCGCTCGACCAGATCACAGTTGCTCTGCATTTGGTCACTCGCCCAGAACATTCGTCTTTCCGATAGACTGCGTTTGTCCCAGTTTGGCGGTACCTTCCTTTCCAAAAATTCAATGACCATTCCTTCTTTTCCGCTAACTTCCCGGTGGCCTTCTTGTATCTCTTTCGCCATCGCCTCCACATCACCAGACAAAAACAGTTTTTCGCCCAGTTGCCAGGCAACATAAGCTTCAGCCCATATTTGCGGTACCACGTCTTTAAACTCTGAAAAAATGTTTTTAGTTGGTTGTATAAAACCGCAGTCAATCGGCCAAAACCGTCTATTACCAGTCCGATCTCTTAGAAACTCGCTGTCATTGGTGGTCCCAAAGAACACGCACCGTCTCGGGTAAACCCCCGTTCGGCGCCCGTATGGCTCCCGGTAAATGTCCTCAGTACGACTGAGAAACTGCTTAACTGCATTGTTTTCTGATCGGGACAGCCCTGTTAGTTCTCCCAGCTCATTAATCCAGATTCCCTGGATCATCTCACTGGCTTCTTTTCCTTCAAAGGTCTGTAAGCTGTCCGAGTACCATTTGTGGCCTAACAGTCTTAAAAAGGTACTCTTGCCAATCCCCTGGGGACCGCCCAGTATTGGCATGTAATCATATTTGGTGCCGGGGATCATGGCTCTGGCCACGGCTGCGGCTAAACTCTTTCTTGCCACCGCCCGGGTGTAAATATTGTCCTCAGCGCCCAGATAATCAGTAAAAATCGTATCAAGACGTTTAACACCGTCCCAGTTTAAACCGGTCAGGTAGTCTTTCACGTCATTAAATTTATGTCGTTGTGAGCAGATTGTCATAGCAGCATAAAGCCGCTTATCTGATAACTGGATCTTATAAACGTGTTCCAGATAGTGGAGTAATCCGGCATCGTCCGGGTCACTCCATGCCCGTCGCTCGTCTCTGACATCCCAGGGCAGGGCTCCCATCGCTAAACCACGGTTTGCAAACTCATCAAAAGCCAGTTTGTCTTTAAGCCGGGGGTCATTTTCCAGGATGATCAGCACGTTGTCAATGGTTTTAGTCGGTAAGCCGGTTGTCGGTGCCACCTCCATTTGGTTGATCCAGTCGAGGTTCTCTGGCTCTGGTGTAGCGCCGCCGCTAGTTCCGCTGATACTCACATTAGAAAACTCTTCGGTCGCCTGTTCATACCGTTCCTGGTTCATCAGCCCGGTAACCGCTTGATCGGCGACCGCAAACTGACACATTGCAGTAAAGCTTGGTAATCGGTTCGCAGGTGTTCCCGGCACAGCATTATCATCCTGATCGCCAAACTTATGCAGCCTCACCAGGTCAAACGAGTTAACCAGCTTACCGCCGCAGGGATCCGTTGCATGATGGGAATATAAGAAAAGCCCGTCCTCATAAACGACAGCACCGCCGGTTGTTGATCCGCCGGTAAAGGTTAAGCGGTTATCAGCCGTGTCACATGCGGCATATTCGCCAGGTATGAATGTCTCAATTGCTTTATAGATGTCATAGGTCTTACAGAAAGCACCCACAACACCCTTTTTTGTAGTCGGGTCTTCCTGTTTCTTTAACAGTCGTTCGTGTGCTTGATCCGTTCCGGGAACCACTGGCCATTGAGAAACATCTTTCCAATCGGCGTAAAGGCCCAGCATTCCATCAGTGTCAAGCAAAGGGTTGTCCCAGACATGAAACACATATTGACTGTCAGAGCAACACGATGGCCAGTACATTAACCGCATCGGCTGGAAGGTCGTCGGATCACAGAACTCAATGCCCAAAATACTGGCAAGCTTCCTGGCTATCGGCTCATACTCATCAGCGGTGGCCGTTCGTGATAAAGGTGCTACAATTCGTAATCTTGGTTTAATGGCCTCATGTTTCCGGGTCGAATAGACCGCACAGGCAAAGCCCATGGACCCGATCCGTTGTAAGATACCGGTGGTACCTTCAGAAGGGATATTATCCATGTCCAGCGTGATCAGATCCCGGCCGATCACATGACCAGCCTTTCTGATATTACCTTCCAGGGTTCCCCCTACAAAGCCACCAACATCCTTCAGATCGTCCTGGATGCCTTTGTTATAATTAAGATATTGCTGCAGGGTCTCGGTGCTCTTCACTGGAATTTTTATTTTTTCGACGAATTCAGACCAGTAAAGCTGTTGCGTCGGCCAAGAGGTGGCTTTTCGGCTTCCGGCTGTTGAAATCTGTATTAATTTATCATTAACCATAAAGCCTCCTTTTAGATGCCAACATGATAGTTCATCCATAATGTTTCTGTTTTTACTCTGCCTCGTTCAATTCGTGAAGGTTTTTGAATCTTGCGCCACCCTTTTAAATAGTCACAATAGAGCTCGTTGTCGTATCCGCTCAACATAATTTTCCCACTATGATCAACAACAGATTTCAGTAAATCTTCATGATCAAAATCATTCATTTCATGTGAATATTGATCTCCGTTTAAAGTCCTTGTACTTTTAACATAAGGTGGATCAAGGTAAATTAAGACTTTAGGTCCATCAAATTTTCTGATTAATTCAATAGCAGGCTTGTTTTCAATTTGAGCCTCTTTTAATCGTTCGGCTACTTCAAAAACAATCGTTGGTAGGTTATTCCAAAGCTTAGCATTATCGGGTCCGGCGTTTTTCTGCGCGCCACTTGAATAGCGCCAAGTATTTGATACTCGCCTCGACCCAAAAGCCATGAAGCAAGAAACGGCGGTGATTCGGGCTCTTTCGATTTCATCGGTGGTTACAACTCTCTTACAGTCTTTTAATTCATCCCGCGCCCACGGCGTCAAGCTGATTGCCCGCCCCAGTTCTTCAGGACGACTACGACAAACCTTAAAAAAATTTACAATCTCTCCATCGATATCATTTATCGTTTCCAATCTCGATTTTGGTTTATTGAAAAAAACCCCCCCACTCCCGAAATAGGGCTCTAAATAGCTTTCGTGGCCGGGCATATTTTCGATGATCCAAGGAGATAGTCGCCATTTTGCGCCAGGGTATTTTAATATAGGTCTCATTTTTAGCCCTCCTAGTCTTTTTTATAGTAATCCGTAATATAACCTTCAGCCTTGAGCAAGAGCCCCGGCGCCCAATCGATGGGGGCACCCATGATCGCATTGATCCGTTCCAGATTCGCCTGTTCAACCGGGCAATCAATAATAACCTCATCGTGGACAGACATCACAACCTCATAACCTTCCTGGGCTAATCGATCAATGGCCACAGCCAAACAGTCCCGGGCAATCGCCTGGACAATGTTTTCCACCAGCTTCCCGCCGTAGGTCTGTTGAACGCCCCATTTGCCGGTTTTCTGATCCATACCTTGGTAGAATAATGCTGGCTTTTCCCATTGGTTAGGTGCAAGGAAAGGTTTGACATAAAAGAGCTGTCGCCCGCTGGGTAATCGTATTGTTAAAAAGTCCTGGTTATTTTCAAAATCACCTTCCCGGGCAAAGATAACACCATTTACCCCGGTTGGCTGCCCGGTTTCCAAAACACCAATGGCGGCGCTGTCCATCTTGTACCAGAGATCCACGATCCGCCGGTTTGAACCTCGCCACCGGCTTACAATGTCCGGTAATTCGTCCTCGGTCAGCCCCATGTTGAGGCCGCCCATTGTGATCAGTGCGCCGGTTGATCCCTGATAACCCAGGGCCAATTCTGCGATCTTGCCTTTCTGTCTTAACTCGTATTCCGGGTTTCCTTTTTTAATCTTTTCAAGCGGCACCCCAAACATGGCACTGGCTGAAGCTTCATAGATCTTGCCGTGAGTAGCAAACACTTCCTGCCGCCACTGTTCACCGGCCAGCCATGCAATCACCCGGGCTTCAATTGCTGAAAAGTCTGACACCACAAACGTCCGCCCCTCGGAGGGAATAAAAGCCGTCCGGATCAATTGAGATAGGGTATCCGGGATATTTCCGTAAACAATTTTTAATGCGTCAATATTTCTGTTAATGACGCAATCCCGGGCGTGATCCAGAGTATCCAGATAATTACGGGGAAGGTTCTGCATTTGCACAAAGCGGCCAGCCCAGCGCCCGGTCCTGTTCGCTCCATAGAACTGTAAGAGTCCTCGAATCCGGTCATCGCCCATGACAGTCTCAACCATGGCCTGATATTTTTTAACACTGGTTTTGGCGCTTTCCTGTCGGATCTCCAACACCCGTTTATAGGCGCCGGTGGCTTTACCCATCAACTCGGCAACAGTGGCTTTTTGGAGGTTATCTGCCTCAACGCCTTGGGTTTTCAACCAGTCAATCATTTGGGTCACGCTGTTCGGGTTATCGAGTCCCGTGAGCTCCACGGCCTCATTTCTTAATTCGTCCATGACCGTATTATTACAATAAATAGCGCTGGTGATCAGATCGGTGTTAACCCGGATGCCCCGGACGTTCATCACCTGATCCAGATACCAGTAATACTGTTCTAAACTCGGTACCGGAAAGCCGGATAATCGCTTTTCAATTTCCATTTCTACGACTACATCCTGAATACAATAGTCCTTAAACAGACCCCAACGATCCGTGTCATGGTGTGGGAAATTCCGTGTTCGCCCGCCGTTTGATTTACTGGGTTTACAAGGCGCACAAAAATATTGAATCAGGGCTTTCCCGGACCGGTCTTTCTGCTTATCTTCCGGGAAGCCCAGCGCTTTTGCTGTTACGCCCAGACCTTTGGTATAGCCACAATAAAGACCGTGGAACATGGTGCATTGCCACTGTTTCAGCCAACCTTCTGTATTTGACACACCGAAATGCTTCGATAAGCAAAACCATTCAAAGGGGGCGTTGTAGGCATGTTTGATAACAGTATGATCAAATAGAGCGTGAAAAATGTAATCTGGCAGCTGTTCCCCCTGAGCCAGATCAACAATCTCGACCGGGGCACCATCCAGGGAGTAAGCAAAAAGTAAAACTTGAAAATTAGGGGACTCTACATATTTGTAAAGTCCCGATTTGGTAATGTTCACATCAGAATAAGTTTCAATGTCGATTGCTAAATGCTGCATGATTTTCTGCCTCCTACTTTGATACTAGAAATAACGGTGTCTGAAACACCATATTCGATAGCTAAAGAGTGGCCAGTCGCACCTGAAGCCAGTTTTTGTTTTATTTCCATCATTTGGTTGTAATTTAATTTTCTCCAAGCCTTACCTTGCCGAAAATGATCGAGAATGTTTTCGGTTCTGCTGCCATAACACAGATTTTCCACTCGGTTGTCAGTCGGGTCACCGTTTATGTGGCGGGTATCTGCGTTTTCTGGCCGGGGGCCTATAAAAGTTAGAGCCACCAGTTGATGCACCGGACTTCCATTTGCGCCCCGACCTAAAACAACAGATACATGACCGCTCGACGTGTATCGGCCAGGGCGTATTTTACGCCCTTTTATAGTTCTTGTGAACAGCTCTCCGTAACGGCTAGTTTGAGTAATTTTTCTGGTTACACTTCTGATATTTCCTAAATTACTCGCTTGGTATTTCCCTTCATATCCGGGAATATCCTTCCATATTTCTTCGCTGAGATGCCTCATATCCCCATAACGCCCCCAATGGGAAGCCCGGTAATTGGATCAATTTGCTGAGGGGCTTGTTGAGGCTGCTGTTGATAACCTTGCTGTGGTTGTGGCGCCGGTTGCTGATAGTTTTGAGGTGCTTGTTGATATTGTTGTGGTGGAGCTTGATAAGTTTGAGGGGGCTGTTGATAGGTTTGTTGGGGTTGGCCACCTAATTGATTTGGCCAGGCTGAATCCTGTGGTGCCGGCTGTTGGTATTGTTGTGGTGGCGCTTGGTAGCCCTGCTGTGGTTGAGCTCCCCCGAAGTCTGACGCTGCACTGGTACGACCGCCCAAGGGCCCGCCGTCCGCAACCTTGGCAACGTTATTAAGCCCCGCTCCAACACCCCTTTTTCCATTAACGTTATAAGGAAAAAAATTAACGGAAACAAGAGCATAAATACCAGAATAGACCTCCGACTCGTTAAGGATCCGCTCCAAACTCGGATAGGTAACCACTTCAGGAGCGTTTTTGCTAGAAGCAGTAAATACCCAATGGCCTTTGCATTCCGGCCCAAACGGCTCCCCACTCGGCCGGACTCCATCCCCGTCGTGCAAAGGGCTGTCAATTCTAGGGGGACGAACCCCACCCCATTTATTTGCCACCCCGTTCTCAAAGGCGGTATTAATCGCAGCGTCGATAGCAGCCTTAGTTGAAATGTCAGACTTTGGCAAAAGGATAGTAGCTGAAAATTTTGGTTCTTGACCTTGGTTATTTGAATGTGGTTTAAACAGATGTGCATAGGACAATCTGACTTGTCCAGTAACTACTTTTGTTGATTGTTGATTATTCATAGTGTTTTCTCCTTTAAAGTTGAATATTTGCAAAATCACTTTGTGCTGAATCTTTTAATGTGATGGGTTCTCGTTTATCGGTTGCTTTTGCCAGCGCCGGTTTTCCGGGCGGCTTAATGATGAATTCTGATAAAGCGGTTTCGAATTCTTTCTTGCCTAAGAGTTTTTCTGTCTCTGTCAGGGTGATCGGTTTTCTAATGTACAATATTTCTTCTTTAGCCAGGCCCTTTGTTGTTAACTCTTTAAATGCTGCATCGGTATCAGTAAAGCATCGATTTGACCGACCTTCCACCGCTTTCCAACCGGGGACAGTCTCACCAGCCAAACAGGCAGACAAGGCATGATCTTCCAGATCCTTGGCCCATTTTGCCAGATCCTGGGCCTTTAATAACAGCGCTCCAACTTCTTCATTACTCAGCACCGGGGGTAATTTCCCCTTGAAGTCTTCCAGCGCTGTATTTGTTTCGCTTCGGGCTCTACACACCGCTTTGGCCCGGCAGAATCGGCAATGATCACCTGGGTTAAAATCGCCCTCGCCCTTATAGGCGAGATCAGCCAGGGGTTTAACAAAAGCATTTCCCCAATTAAGCAGCACCGCGCTTTCAATCTGATCAACGGAAATATTGTCCAGCCTCGGTTGAAAGATCACCATGTTAATGGTCTCAATGTTATAAATCAGGCTGTACTCATTTAGAGCCCCCAGCGCGTAAAGCCGCATCTGAGAATTCTTTTCAGCCGATACCGGAACGCCTTTACCGTATTTTAGGTCAATAATATAAAGGGTGTTCCCACCGATCACAATACAATCGGCCGTGCCGTACCCTTCAGCGGCATACATGGAAAAATTAACTTTCTTTTCGATTGTGGTATAGGGGCTTGACGGGAAGGACATCATTACCCCCTTGATGTATTCCAGATAATCGTCGGTGTAGCCCTCCATTTCCGGGGAGTATAAAGGATCTGCTTTAATCACGTTGTGCTTTTTGGTGTAAGTGCTTTTGGCCATCGGGGATAAATATTTCTGTAGTTTCAGCTCACCCAGGGAATGCGCCAGCGTTCCTTCAGCGGCGGCCTCACTGGTAGAATCCGGGAACTGTTCCTCAAGCCGGGCGCTGGGCGGGCAATTAAGCCACCGTGACGCCCCGCTTGCATTGAGTAATGCATGACTCATAATTTAGCTCCCATCTGTCGCAATTCATTGGCAAAAGCCCCGTATCGTTCCTTTGGTAGCTGCATTAAAGATGGCGCATTGAAACGGTTCAAAAGCGCTCGGACGGCATCCATTTTACCGGCATCCACTAAAGAGGTCATTGCCACCGCCAATTGTTCATTGGTGTAGCTTACATCCATAGTTGGAAGTGTTGGCGGTGATTGAACTGGTTGCTGTACCGGCTGATCGACTGGAACAGTCGCCGGCGGTGCCATTTGCTGGGGTGCTTGATAGGTTGGAGGCGGCGCCATTTGCGGAGGGGCTTGATAGGTTTGTGGTGGTGCCATCTGTTGAATCGGTGGCGCTTGTATCGGCTGCTGTAACGGTTGAACCGCATCGGCTACTAATGCGGGCCCGGGAGTGGATACTGATAACCCCTGTAATGCCGCCACCAAACCTTCTAATCCTGTAACATTTACTGTAATTTCTAACATTGCTTTTCTCCTTCTATTAATTCTGAATCATATTCATCTACAAACGAAACATGTTCGATTGCGAATTTAATCATATTTGAAGCGGCCTTTTGAACCGAAATCCCGGCCTCATGGGCCACTTTGACAATTTCATTGTAGGAATCGCCATCCACCCGGATTACTTCACTTTTTCCGGTGCTATTCCGTTTCTGCCTGACAAATATCAAACGATCTGCCATTTAGTCCTCCTTTTCTACCTGGGCATTGTGTTCCCAGACTTCAATTTCTTCCTGTAACTCCGCAATCTTTTCTTCCAGCACTTTGACCTGTGACTGGATATAATCCCAAACCTCTGGCTCTAAATGATCCTTCAGGTCTTCGAGGGAAAACACCGTTACCGGCTTACTGGCTATCATCAAGATACTCATCTTGCCCCCAGCAACCGCTGTAAATTATCAACTCTCGGCATCGTGTCGCCGGACTCCCAGCGCAATATCGCTGAATCAGATATTCCCGACAATTCGCTAAGCTTACACAACGACAGTCCCTTTTGGCTTCTTATTTGAGCGATTAAATTACCTAGTTCTGACATACTCGCCCCCAATACCTCGGTCGCTGTCGGGCCCGTTGATCCAGCGCAACAATCATTTTAAACTTGTCCGCATCGCCCAGTTTCTCGTCATAACCCCGGAAAATCTGCCGGTCTACTTCTCTGGTGGTCTTTAATTGATCAACCTGGTCGAGTGTTAATCTGGCCATCACTTCACCCGCCGTTTGATGTCAACCGTCTGGCCCACTATGATCCCAACAAACAGGCCCATTAACAACGCACTTAAGTATCCAAAAATCATTTATTTTCCTCCCTTTCTTGCCGCAGCCTTTAGATTTGAGATTTGTTCTTCCAGATCCCGGATAATCCGGTCTTTTTCGGCAATTTCATTTTCAAACTCTTGCAGCGTCATGTCAGAGAAATTGATCTCAGTGTTTAGATTATTTATCTCACTCAGCAACTCGGTATAATGCGCTGCCCAATCAGCCTGAAGGTCGTTCAGATCCTTGACCAGTTCGATGCTTTCTTCCTGAATCAATGCGATTTCTTTGCAGTAGCAATCGCCCTCAAGACTGTCTTCAGCTATTTGTAGAATTTCACGCAGTGCCTCGTTTTCGGCTCGCAATAGTCGGTTATAGTCTTTTAGTTCAGATTTTTTCATTGTTTAGCTCCTTTCTTCATTTTAAGATTAGTAAGATAGTTCTCAATCTGTTCACCAAATATATACCAGACACCGTCCTTAACTGCCGGGAAATCCGGGTCTTTGAGGTATTTATTCATTTTCGTATGGCTGATGTGCATTTTTTTCATGCACTGTTCTCTGGTGAGTAGTTCAACCATGATGGCCCCCTTTCTATATTTTCGTGACATTATTTGTTGTTTTCATGACATCACCGTGGTTTCTTTTTGCTCACACTCCTATACTTAAGCTATCAGCGTCACACCGCTGAAATCTAGGAAAGGAGGTGCTTGTTATGGAAATTAATAAAACCGATAAAGAATTAGCAATTGATGTTGCTATAGCCTACATCAACGGCGTTTACTCTCAAGTAAATGTTGCAAATGGGATTCAACAAGGTACAATGAAAATAGAATCGGTGTGCAACATCATTAAAAGCGTTCATGCAACTTTAGCTTCGTTGGATGATAAGTAAGTAGCTATACTCATCATCTGTCTCGTGATTTCTGCCAGATAACAGTCATCACAATTTTTTGACCGCTCCGCTAATAGTTCAAGCTGTTGGCGGAGTATTTCTTGTTCGTTCAAATTGGTTGCCTCCTTTCTTGTTTAGTTGTTCACCAATCTGATATAATTAGAAATCATATTGACTTGGAGGACTAATAATGGATTTTAATCTGTGGAATTTTTCTATCGCTGTGTGCGCTTTAATTGTTGCGATCGTAAGCATTCTTTACACTTTCTATACCAACCAACGCTCTGTTAAACTGACAGGTTTTGACGTGGCCCAACACCAAGAGCGTCCAGATTTGTTTGAGTTTGATATTTGTAATGACTCTAATCGATCTTTCCAGATTTTAAACATCGAGTTACTTGATGAAAAACAAACACCAATAAGAATATTAGATTTTGAGCCGATGACTAGACTCAGATATGAAACCCCAACGGGCGTAAAGTATAAATACTCGCCAATTAATATAAACAGCTGGGAATATGCTTCCCCCGTTGATTTACCTCATGTTCTTTGCGTCAGTGAAAAAATCAACACAAGCTATTACATCGAGGGTCACCACCAAACTGTTTTTGTCAAAATATCTTGTGATAAAAAAATACATCGCTTCAAGAAACATCAACTATTTTCAGCGCATTTTGATAATAATTATCAAGGTAATGATGTTGATAATTAATGCTGCCGCTCCAAGAATCGCTGTTGCTTGTTGGATAGTGTCGTTCAATATCGTTGCTCCTTTCTTAAGCGATCCGTTTTTGATTCAGCTTATGCAATTCAGTGAGTTTATATTTCCGCTCATCATATTCGGGAATTGCCAGCACCATGCCGATGTCAATTCTCTGAAGATATTCAATAGCTTGAATCTGGCCGGTTGATAAATATGGACGGATGCTTTTACCTTTTTCAATCCCGTTGAGTTCCCGGAACTTCTTAGCTGGAACACCCAGCACGATCCGGTTGATCATATCCGCCTCATTTGAGAAATGGTAATGCTTTGGCTCGGTGTGTGCGTCCATGATCGCCTGGGTAAAAGCCGGATGTTCCAGCTTTGCAGAGTTTAGGGACTGGATGAAGTCTTTCATCTGGTTAAAGGCTGCTATGTAATCTTCTTTGAATTTTGCCGCTTTCTTGCCACGGTAGCCCATGACTAAGAATGTGAATCCGTCTTTTGTCATTAAGAATTCCGGGTACAAGCGACCTCTGTTTTTATAATTTCGCTCGGCAAAATTGCGGAGCGAAAATTCATCGCTGCAATCTAAATTTCTAATAGATTTCAAAACATCATCATGGTTCTTTCCAAAAATCTCTGCCACTTTTCGACTACTAACAACTGGCTCGCCTTTTCTTTCGGACAGGCCGTAAGATTTGATTAACTCGTTCAATAATTTGCTCCTTTCCAGTTTCTTTATCGAAACTCAACCATCAAAAAAAAACTCGTCTGCGCTTATGCCATACGTCCGGCATATTAATTGAACTTCTCTATTCGTAAAATCCCCCTTAACGCCGTTGATATTTTGATTGACCACAGCTGGGTTTTTCCCAATGAGTTTAGCGATGTCCTTTTGTCTAATACCCTTTTCATCAAGATAACTCTTGAATTTAAAGTACGGCTTTCTATCCGTAATTATTTCAGATCTCATATCTACCACCTCCTTTTCTTGTGTTTCTTTATCGAAACAGCTTGTGTTTTTATAATAGCTCTAATGTGTTTCGATGTCAATAACTTTTTTGGTTTTTTCAAAATAAATATTGCTATATCGAAACAAAGATGATAAAATCTTTATCAAAAGATAAACTGAAAAGGAGAACACGCAAGATGAGTACATTTGGTAGCAGGTTAAAAGTATTAAGGAGTTTAGAAGGTTTAACACAAGAAAAACTGGCTGAATCATTAAATAAAATGTTTTCAACCTCTATCAACAAGAGCATGATTTCAAAATGGGAGAACGATAAAGAAGACGCCTCTATGATGAACGTTCGATATTTGGCTAAATTCTTTGATGTAAAACTTGATAAGCTGTTAGACATCGATTCTGATAATCATCTTCACGCAGTGTTAAAAGAAGAAAGAATCGAACAAGGTTTAAATACTGAAGAAGTGTCTAAACTCGCTGGGATTTCAAATGCGGATTTAATTCTTTACGAAGAAGGTTTAAAGAACCTGCCTCATGGAGTGGATGAGGAAATTGCGAATGCTCTTGGCACTGATACCATTGATTTAATGGAAAAATACGATATTTTCGACGAAGAAATCCCTGAAGCTTTCGATGGTGATCTTCGAGCTTATTTGCGATTCAAAAACGCGGAAGCATCTGACGCTATTTCTGAAGGATTTTTGAAAGCTTCTAACGTCTACCCCATCGAAAAGAAAAAATTCCCCCTCCTTGGATCAGTCGCCTGTGGACAACCGATCCTGGCAACCGAAAACTTTGAGGGATATATTGAATCCGGCTCTAACATCCACGCCGACTTCTGTTTGAAAGCAAACGGCGACAGCATGATTAATGCAAGAATACTTGATGGTGACATTGTTTTCATTCGTAAACAGGAGATGGTGGAAAACGGAGAGATCGCCGCCGTCCTGATCGAAGACGAAGCCACTCTCAAGCGTTTTTACATGAGTGATGACGAAATAAGACTTGTTGCTGAAAACCCCAGAATTAAAACTTTACACTATAAAAAAGAAGACCTCAACGGCATCCGCATACTAGGTAAGGCGATAGCTTTTCAGAGCAATGTCATATAATCAATTGCAATGCTTTTCAGCATGATCTATAATAAACTTATCTTATTTAGGAGGTAAGTTGTTATGAAAAGAAAAATGTCGTTAATCTTGTTTTTGGTTATGGCTGTGTTGTTCAATACGGGATGTGTTAAGCAATCACCAGGTAGTGTTAATGAAAAAGACTCCACTGAGCAAGAAACAAAAGTTGAAAAACAGGTATCTGGCGAGATTACTTTAGATCAAAAGGGTTTTTACACATACGAAGAAGATTATAGCGGGGATATTTGTGCTATGATCTTTTGCTCATACACAAACAATACCAGCGCCCCGGTTAAAATTACCGATATTAGCTTTGGTCTGACTGATTCGAGCGGAGTAACGCTCGGCACGTCATCTAACACCTTTATAGAATATGCACCTGAAATTGTAGGGCCCGGCCAAACAGGATACGCGGTGACTAACGCTTCAAAAATGTCTGGGTATAAAATCACAAACGTCGAAGAGCCCACAGATGTGAATGTTAGAATAGAAAGCAAGAAAGCTGGAAATTCTGACATGACAAAAATTCTAAACACTGGTGTTTACGCTATACAAATCAGCGACACTGACTATTCGACAACGATGACGTGTATAGTGGAAAATCCGTCGCCAGAAATTGCATACTATAATACTGTTGTCGGCGGTCTTTATGATTCCAATTCAAAACTGATCGGATGTTTGTATAATTTATCTGATTCAACACAAATTGGGCCCAATGAAAAAGCTAAATACTCTCTAAATGGGTGGATGGCAAAGTCGAATATTTTTCAAAATGCTGTAAAGGCGAGCGCAGCTGGGAAAGTCGATTATTACGAAAAAGATACAATAAAAATCAACAACTAAAAAACACTGCATCGGAGGTAAGTTGTTATGAAATTTTGTTCAGAATGCGGCGCAAATGTCGAGGGAAAGAAGTTTTGCTCCGAGTGCGGGGCACCTGTTACGCAAGCAGCCCCAGTTAAAGAAGCCCCAAAAGCAGTCAAAACACCCGATCAAAAGGAAGAAACAAAGCGAAAAATAAGACGAAATAATTGGATCACATTGGGGATTGTTTTGGTTATTGTTCTGTTTGCATCAACGTGGGCCAACGGCATGAATACCCCTAAAAGCGGTTCATCGTCGAAACAACAAACCACACAGCAAACGGCTGTCAAAGAGATTTCCGAACCTGATTTTAAAGCTGCTTGCGTCGCTCAACCGTATGAAGATCTTGCCAGAACTCCCGATAGCTACAAGAATATGAAACTCGTCATTACCGGCAAGGTTGTCCAGGTGTTGGAAAAATCAAACGGGGCCCAGTACCGCATTGCAGTAGATGGTGATTACGACCAAATGTTTTATGTAGATTACACTGGCGATTTTGCAGCCGGTAGAATACTCGAAGAAGACACCGTCACTCTATGGGGGATTTATGACGGTTTGATGTCCTATAACTCGACTCTCGGTGGAAAAATAACCATACCGTCGTTAATTGCGAAATATTACCAGATAAATTAAATAATAAAAACCGCCCTACTCCTGGCAGAGTAGAACGGCTTTACATATACCGGGTCGCATGACCACAATACAGTTGCAAAAATATTGTATCATGCTTCCCGGAGTTTTACAACTACCGGGCATTTTTATGCCAAAAATTCGGAGGTATAATATGAAATACGACAAAGTCAAGCGCGGCGATAAGATTTATTTCCGTCACAGGGTTTATGATCCAGTGACTCAAAAAACAAAAGATGTAACGGCCACCACTTTAAAAGAGTTAAAAGACAAAGTAGAAAAGATTGAAGCTAAAGTAAAATTTGGGATTGCCGACGACAAAGTGCAATTTGGAAAGTTTATGAAAGATTGGATTGAAACTGTTCATTTGATCGATAAGAAACAAACCACTGTTGAGCGGTACCGCTGCCTTTACCGAAACCAGATCGAAAATACCAGGCTCAGCAAGATCAAACTCAAAGATTTGCGTTCCGAAGATGTTCAAGAGCATTACAATAAACTATTCAAGGAACGCGGATCGTCTAGCCTGGTTAAATCTTTAAATAAACTGGTTGCCCCATGCATCCGATACGCCTACGAAACCCAGCGGCTATTAAAAGACTTCTCAAAATCACTTAAAATACCAATCGATAATAATGAAAATCTTCTAAAAAAGCAAAATGAAACAAAAGTCCATCCGCTGACAAAAACTGAACAGCTGCAATTTATTGAAGCCTGCAAGGGCCATCGTCTAGAAGCCTTATTTAATGTAGCTTTGGATACCGGAATGCGTCAAGGCGAATTACTGGCCCTGCTCTGGACTGATATCGACTTTGATTCCAAAGAGATCTCAATTAATAAAACAGTAAATTATGTCAGGAAAGACGAAACAAAGAAGCGAGTTAAAGAAATCTCCACTCCAAAAACGAAAAACTCCGTCCGGGTGATTCCTTTGCCAGATCGAACCAAAGATATATTATTGACTCACCATGTCCGCCAGCGCGAGCGCCTGATCCGGTTTGGGAAAACCCGGGAAGCCGACACCCCAGTATTTTCTACCAGCGTTGGCACTCACTTTGAACGTCAGGCGATTTTAAAAATTGTCAAAAGTGTTTACGCAAAAGCTGGTATTGAGGGAAAAAACTTTCACGATCTCAGGCACACCTATGCCACCAGATTATTCGAATTAGGCGAACAACCAAAGACTGTACAGATGCTTTTAGGCCACTCAAATGTTTCAACAACCCTAAACGTCTACACTCATGTTCTCGATGATCTGAAGGTAAAATCAGCCAGCAAGATTGACCAATTTTACGCCGAAAACACGCTTGCAAACACCACAAATCCCCCCTTGTGGGAAAATTCTGGGAAAATCGTTTATTTCAAAAAATAACAAAAGCCCACAAATGGGGCTATTATCACAAAAATGGTCGGAGTGAGAGGATTT
>MTLE01002992.1_pt1 | contig 36153 bp, 38 predicted proteins | sample 1982461 | NCBI WGS metagenome assembly MTLE01 (sample SAMN05712605, study PRJNA340218) | biofilm metagenome | isolation source: sample SPL anode biofilm adapted to -200 mV | place: USA | collected 2012-02-03
ACCAAGATACAATGGCAGAGATACTGCACTCATACTTTCAGGTTTTCACTCTGCACATACACTGTTGGGCTCTGCAACCCCTTCTCTGGAGACACAGTACAACACCAACAACGGCAAATATGCCCTAGTGAGGCTCAACGAACGATATTATGGCACCGAATCTCCTGATATAGAGATAGTAGACACTGTAAGGGAGAGGAAATTCGGAAGAATGGAGGGTGAGTTCTCAAGGAAAATCCTGGATGCAATCAAAGAGGCAATAGATTCGAAAGAGCAGGTTATGGTCTTCAGGAACAGGCGATCATACTCGCCGATGGTTCAGTGTATGTATTGTGAAGAGATACCGGTCTGCCCCCATTGCAATGTTTCACTGAGCTACCACAAGAGCAGGAACGAGCTGAGATGTCACTACTGCAACTATAATATCCGTTTCAACACTATCTGTACCAAGTGCGGCAATCCAGGGTTGAGAGAAAGAGGTATAGGCACCGAGAAGGTTGAGGAGAGGCTCAGAGAGTTTTTCCCTTCGGCAAAAATCGAACGTTTCGATTTCGAGACAACCCGGAGTACTGTAAATGAGAAGAAAATCCTTAAGGAGTTTTCTCTGGGTAAGACAGATATACTGGTAGGCACTCAGATGATCAGCAAGGGCTTCGACTTTGAACACCTCTCACTTATCTGCGTCCTCAACTCGGAAAGTATGCTCTCTCTTCAGGATTTCAGAGCCGAGGAGAGGGCATTCCAGATGTTGCGTCAACTTGCCGGCAGAGCCGGCAGAAAGCACTCCAAAGGCAAGATCATGATACAGACATCCCGTGCAGAACATCCTATATACCAGCATCTGTTGAGTAATCCGGAAGAGCAGGAAGGCACAATTATTGCGACGCAGCAGCTCAACGAACGTGAGGAATACGGATTCCCGCCATTTGTGAGGCTCATAAAAATCACACTGAAAGGCACCAATAAAGAGAAGTTGCAGGAGGCAGCCTCTATGGTTTCAGAGAAAGCTCCTTTATGGGGTGCCCGTGAATGGAACGGTCCATTCACTCCTCCGTTGGAAAAACTTATGGACGAACATCAGCTCCAGTTCTGGATAAAACTCTCGAGGAATAATTTATTATTTGAAATCAAATCTGTGATTTACGCTGAAATTGAAGAGATAGAAAAGAAAACACGAGGTTCGGTCAAGATAATAATTGATGTAGACCCCAATTAAATGCGTACGCAAAAAAAGAATTTTGTAATTTTGTCCGATTGACTACATATCAAACGAACTATATAAATATATGGGAAAAGTAATTGCTATAGCAAACCAGAAGGGCGGAGTCGGTAAAACAACAACAGCAATAAATCTGGCAGCCTCACTTGCCGTCATGGAAAAGAAGGTCTTAATTGTCGATGCGGATCCACAAGCGAACTCCACATCAGGATTTAATTTCGACCCTGACTCCAACTCAAAGCTCACCATATATGAAGTAATGATAGGGAAGGTAAAGATTCAGGATATCCTTCTTGATACAGAGATAAAAGGACTTAAGCTTGCACCTTCTCATATAAACCTTGTCGGTGCAGAGTTTGAGATGCTAAACATTCCCGAGAGAGAGATGGTTATGAAAAAAGCGCTCGAGACCATCAGGGATGAGTTCGATTTTATAATAATTGACTGCTCTCCTTCTCTTGGAATAATTACCATAAACTCCCTGACTGCTGCAGATTCAGTACTTATACCGGTACAATGCGAATACTTTGCACTGGAGGGTCTCGGCAAACTGCTCAACACAATCAAGCTTGTCCAGAACCGACTCAACACATCGCTGCAGATTGAAGGATTTCTGCTTACAATGTTTGATGCAAGGCTCAGACATGCAAACCTTGTTGTGGACGAAGTAAGAAGCCACTTTAACGAAATGGTGTTCAACACTGTGATACAGAGAAATGTAAAGCTAAGCGAGGCTCCGTCATTCGGAAAACCGGTTATCCTTCACGATGCTGTATCTGCAGGTACAAATAATTATCTAAATCTTGCCAAAGAGGTTTTAAAAAAGAATTCATAGGATGAAGAAGTCAGCTTTAGGAAGAGGGCTTGGTGCCCTCATCTCGGACGTAGATAATATGTCCTTCAACAACAGACCTCTTGTTGCCGAAAGCCAGGCAACCCCGGCCTCCATTTCGGAGATACCGGTTGATAAGGTGGAGGCTAATCCCTATCAACCGAGAAACACTTTCGACGAGGAGGCTCTTGCAGAGCTGGCAGACTCAATTAATACTCTTGGTGTTATCCAGCCGATTACCGTCAGGATGACTGAAAACGGCAAGTATCAGATAATAAGCGGTGAACGCAGGTTCAGGGCAGCTACTTTAGCCGGGTTAACCGCAATTCCGGCATATATCCGCAAGGCTGACGACCAGGGTATGCTCGAGATGGCCATTGTGGAGAATATTCAAAGGGAAAATCTGGATGCCATAGAGATTGCACAAAGTTTTCAAAGACTTATCGAAGAGTGCAGCCTCACTCAGGAGGAGATGGCTGGCAGAGTCGGTAAGAAGAGGGCTACCGTTACAAATTACCTCAGGCTGCTGAGACTCCCACCTGAAATTCAGCTGGCAATCAGGGCTAAAGCTATATCTATGGGTCACGCAAGGGCACTTCTGGCAGTAGAGGATCCAAAAAAACAGATAAAACTCTGTAACCAGATAATTGAAAACGATCTTTCTGTAAGACAGATAGAAGATAAAATCCGCAAATTTTCAGAAGAGGAGCAACCGAAACCTGTACAGGAAGAGCTCCCGGAAAATCCTCAGCTTGAAGAGGCATTTATACGTCTCGTCGAGATATTCGGAAAGTATTTTGACAATAACATCAGCCTGAAAAGGGGCGAAAAAGGGACAGGCTCTCTCACTATCCATTTCAATGGAGACAACGAGATATATCAGTTCCTTAAAGTTCTTGAGCAAACAAACATTTAAAGCTCAATGGCCAGAAAGATCCTCATACTTGTCACCTTGTTCCTGATAACTCTCTCTGCGAGTGGACAGGTCAGATCGAGTACGAATATAGCCGGAGCTCCCGGAGCCTCAATGTTTCAACAGAACACCACCAACAACAACACAAGAGATACCACCAACTACAGTGATACCTCTACAGTGCCCCGTTATACAATTAAGAGATATTTCAAAAGTCTGGCACATCGGGATTCAATGAGAATCAACCATATGTGGATGGGTTCACTTATACTTCCCGGAACGGCCCAGATATACAACAGACAATACTGGAAACTTCCCGTTGTATACGGAGGAATGGCCGCTCTTATATACCAGGGCTACAGTAGCGGGGTCAAATTCAAGGAGAACGGGGATGTAAAGTACAGGAACAATCGTGATTACTATTATATCGGAGCCGCTATGTTACACTATGCGACAATCATGGATGGTATAGTATCCTATAAATCTGAAAAAGCAATACTTCCCGCCAGGGCATCACTATACTCCGCCATGCTTCCGGGTCTGGGACAGGCCTATACCGGAAACTACTGGAAGATTCCCATAATATACGGAGGTTTGATAACCTGCGGCTATTTCATAAATTTCAACAACCTACAGTTCCAGAAGTACAAAGAGCTCTATATTGAGGCTTCCAATAATCCTCAGGGCGAAGTAGCAACCAAGTACAGCCTGGAGACTCTTGACTATTTTAAGACTGCTTACCGAAGATACAGGGACTACTCTATTTTGGCGGGAGCCCTTGTGTATGCTCTGAACATCATTGACGCAAACGTATTTGCACACTTCAGCGAATTTGATGTCAGTGACGACCTTTCTGCCTCTATTGAACCGGTCGTCATACAACCTTTAAACAACCAATTTGCCAACAGTCTGTCTCCAGCATTTGGATTACGGATGAACTTAAATTTTTAAAATGAAGATCAGAACATTATTTTTTGTATTGCTGACAGTTGTTTCCACCACAGAATTATCATATGGACAACTCTTATCAAAAAAACCGACAAAAAAGCAACTTCTTACTGAGATAGAGATGCTCAGAAAGACGATAGACTCATTGAAGAATGAACTCAGTGGGGCAGCCATAGAACTTTCAGACACCGTAAGTACAAACGATACAATTAATCCCGGAGTAATAAACTTCTTTGAGGGAGAAGACCTTATTGAGAGCAAGCTATCCACCGACAGCCTGCTGAGCCTCTATTATGTTCAAAAGAAATTCTCAATGGTTGATGATCTGTATGTCGATCTTGACAGTGCAAGATTCAAATCAGATATCCCTGACTCCGTGTTCATTAACCGTCTGAGAGCAATGAACTCTTTCATCCCGCTTCCTTACAACGATATTATAAAAAACCATATTGTCTTCTACACCCAGAAGATTCCTCACAAGATTGACCTGATACTCGGTATGTCTGCCTATTATCTCCCGATTTTTGAAGAGATAATTGATCAGTATGACCTTCCTAAAGAGTTAAAGGTTATGGCCGTTATAGAATCTGCGCTGAATCCGAATGCATGTTCGAGAGTTAAGGCAAGGGGACTATGGCAATTTATGTACAGGACAGCTCTTCAGTACAACCTCAAGATCAATTCATATGTAGATGAGAGACTGGATCCGATTGCATCCACCCATGCAGCCTGCAAATATCTGAAAGATTCATACACTATTTTTGGTGACTGGGCTCTGGCAATTGCATCATATAACTGCGGAACAGGCAATGTAAACAAGGCAATAAGAAGAGCCGGATCAAGGGATTTCTGGAAAATCTACCCATATCTGCCAAGAGAGACTCGCGGATATGTACCTTCATTCGTGGCTGCTCTGTACACACTTAACTACTATAAAGAACACAAGATTGTCCCTAGAGCAATTTCAATGCCTGCTCATGTTGACACATTTATGATACACAAACCTTTGCACTTCGGACAGATCTCTGAGGTTGTCGGAGTTCCTATTGAAGAGCTTCAAAACCTCAATCCGCAATACATCAAACAGATAATCCCGGGATCTTCAGAGGGTATGGTGCTCAATCTCCCGTACCAGTATACCACTAACTTTGTCAACAGTGAGGATTCAATATACACATACAAGGATTCTCTCTTTTTCAACCCTATCATCTTTAAAGAGACAAAGGGAAGTAACCTTGCCTCCTCTTCATCCGGAAGTGAGAGAAGCACATCTTTTACACACCTCGTAAGGAAAGGGGAGACTCTGGGCGGTATAGCAATGAAATATGGCGTCAGACTCTCGGACCTTCAGAAATGGAATCATACCAAATCAAAGATTAGCATAGGACAGACAATTGTAATACATGGAAGACGCTCATCATCTTCAGATGACGAACCTTCATACGCCTCAGCTCCACAAACAAGAAAGAGTGGCGGATATGTATACTATACAGTAAGAAGGGGAGACACACTATGGGGAATTTCTAAGAAATTCGAAGGTGTTACACTCAATGACATTCTTGACCTCAATGGTCTTACAAAAAACAGCAAGATTGCTCCGGGCAAGAAGTTAAAGATTAAGAGAGCCTAAATCAAAGGCGGAATCTCAGCTGAACTTTTGCTTCACTTTTTAAGGGGCCGGATATCAATCCGGTCCCTTCGCTTATTTTATCCCGGTCAAGATATCTGGTTGCAGCTATCCTTAACCAGATGTCGCATCTTTTGACAGGAATTATATGAAGATTAAGATAGCATCTGATCCCTTCGCCGTAGTAGACCGGCACAGCGAAGTTATAAAGCATGTCACGTTCATAGACATATATGCGGTTATCCCAGAGAACTGCATTGAAATAAGCCACCCTTAGAGATGCGTCAAAGCTACCTGTAGGTGTCTTGAAAATGGTCTCGGCAGAGAGATGATAACCGTATTTGATACCATTATGATCTATGAGGTTCAGATCGCCTCTCCCCGCTACCCTGAAAAGCGAAGAGAGCCTGAATGTATGGTTATACCTGAGAGAATGTCTCTTTTCACTTAATGAATACTTGAAGAAAACCTGATTTTTTGCCTTTTCTGAAGATGATGCGGAAAATGTAAGATAGTATATATCGTTGTAGAATTCAGCATCAGCGGTTGTTTTCCAGTATTTGCCCAACAAGAGCAGTGCTGCGACTCTCACCGACTTCTCCCCTCCTATCGAGGATTTTCTGGAGATTGGAGATGCAAAAGGTGCTCTGTATTGCCCGGCATAGTCTCTCAGCAAGAGAGCTGTTTCCAATTTACTCGTCGGAGAGTATAGAAGCCCCCCGATGAAGGCACAAGAGCCTGTATGATCCGCTGCCAGCTCTCCGAAAATCCTGAAATTGTGAAACACCCGGTATCCGTCAATTGAGAAGTTCGCCTGATACCCTCCCATCTGCCTGTCATGCCTGATTTTAACAGAGTCTCTCCCTCCGTATGGCAGAGAATACCAATATATTGCAGAGGTCTGTGATATTCTTGAACTACTGCCTGACCAAGAAACATTGCTTCCTATAAGTGTCCCATCCAGCGATCCTTTTCTCTCAAGTGTGGTTATTGTATTATGCAAACCGGTTGTAAGAAGTGACGTGTACTCTCCATCTACCACTCTTGCGTCATATTTTCTGTGTGAGGCAAGAATGGTGAACCTCCACTCATCTTTTTCCAGTGTGGCGGAGATGCCCCTTAATGCACGGTTTTCATCTGTGGAGTTATAAGGGGCCAACCCTGCAGGATGTTTTGACAATGACCTGACATCTGTATATGAGTCCATTGCAAATGAGTTCCAGAGAACAAGACCCTGTCCGAAACGGGCAGAAAAGTCTCCTGCCACCAATCTGTTAAAGAGACCTATTTTTGAGACAGAGATATTGACCGATTTATAATCCACCCCCTTTTCACCAGGATCCCGCTCAAGTGTAATTGCAGCTTTTATATGCTCTGTCGATTCATACTTAAGCTGAGAATAGAGTGAACCTCTCGGACCAAGATATCTGCTGTCTGGTTTTTTTTCAAAATCCGCCTTTTTAATCGGGAAGAACCCCAGCTCCTTCTCTATGATGTATCTACTCTTTAACAGTAGCTCTGCTCCGGAATCCCTCAGCATTGACCTGGGAGAAAATCTATAATTATCCTCTTTTGTACCTGTCGTCAGAAAAGGAGTTAACACTGAGACTATATCAGACTTTAAACCCGGAATGTTATAGAGTTCATTCAAAGAGAGCAGCTGTCCGTATTCCTCTCTGTAAGATATTATTGCACTGATTTGCCAGTCAGAGAGCATGTCAAGTCTCTCCAGATCCTCCCTTTCCGCTGTATTGATATTCAAAGGTGTTACCAACATCTCTCTGTAATACTCCAGCAGCTCCTCCATCCGGCCTTCATCCGGGATGTTGCCACCCTCCTCTGCAGCCTTTGTTATCAACTCAATGATTATTTCCGGAATCTCTTGTCCCTCTGCCCTATTGACAAAGAGAACCCCGCTGCCTGAAAAAAGCAGCATAACTAAAATCGCTCGCCTCATAAATCCCTCCCCTCATAAAAATTAAATGTTAATTATCCGACCTTGTACCGATATTCAACCTTTTTTAACTCATCATTTGCCTTTGAAATCTTTGCAGCAAGCTCACTCTTGAAAACAGAGAGCTTATTCATAAGCTGCTCATCACCGGTGGCCAGCATCTGTACAGCCAATATTGCCGCATTTTTAGCTCCGTCGAGAGCCACTGTTGCAACCGGTATTCCGGCTGGCATCTGTAGTATTGAAAGTACCGAATCCCAACCATCCATTGAGTTTGATGATTTTATTGGAACACCTATTACAGGAACGGGAGTGAACGCCGCAATGACTCCTGGAAGATGTGCAGCTCCCCCTGCGCCGGCAATTATCACCCTTATCCCCCTGCCATAGGCACTCTTTGCAAATTGAGCCACCATCTCTGGCACTCTGTGTGCAGAAAGGGCATTGATCTCAAATGGTATCTCCATCTCATCCAGAAACTCTGCAGCCTGCTTCATCACCGATAGGTCGGAGGTACTGCCCATAATAATGCTAACTCTTGGATTCATTGGTGTTTCAGTTAAATTGGTTTAAGACAAAATTAATACTTAATTTCGCGAGCACAAAATCAATTTATATGGAAAAGATCACCCTGCACGACAAGAGTTTCCGCATATGCATACCTAATGAACAGATTGAGGAGAGTATCAGGAAAGTAGCAGAACAGATAAACGCCGACTATAAAGATGTTGAATGTCCGTTATTCCTTGCAGTACTGAACGGTTCATTTATGTTTGCCGCCTCACTTCTGAAGCATATAAATTTTGAATGTGAGATATCTTTTGTCCGCCTCTCTTCTTACTGCGGGACCTCATCAACAGGCGAGGTGAAGCAGATCCTCGGGTTTAACAAATCTCTCGAGGGAAGAAGCGTAATTGTAGTAGAAGATATTGTTGACAGTGGAGAGACGATGGTTGAGATGAACAAGACCCTGCTCTCTGCCAATGTGAAGGATGCCAGGATCTGTACCCTTCTCTTCAAACCCGATGCATACAAGAAAGATCTCAAGATTGACTATGTTGCGATGAACATACCTAATGATTTCATTGTAGGATTCGGTCTGGATTACGATGAGCTCGGGAGACAGTATAAAGACATATATGTATTGGATGAGTAAGCTATTATAGTATGAAGTATTACATAATTTTCGGCCCTCCCGGTGCCGGTAAGGGGACACAATCTGTGCTTCTTGCAGAGAAATACTCCCTTACCCATATATCAACAGGAGAGCTTCTTAGAAAGGAGATCGAAAGTAAAAGTGAACTCGGTCTCAAAGTAAAGGCCATAATTGAAAATGGCAGACTTGTTGACGATGAGACAATTCTGGTACTGCTTAACAAAGTGGTATCCGAATCACTAAACGGAAACAAAGGATACATCCTTGACGGTTATCCAAGAACTATACCTCAGGCTGAGGCTCTTGACAGGATTCTTGAAGCAAAGGGACAGAAAGTTTCAGCCGTAATCTCGCTTGAGATTGACGAAGAGGTTATTTTCCAGCGTATAGCTCTAAGAGCACAGATGGAAGAGCGCAAGGATGATATGGACCGGGCCACTATAGAGAACAGGATTGTTCAGTACCACAAGAAAACCGAGCCTCTGATCTCATATTACAAAGAGAGCGGCAGGTATTTCCAGGTTGACGGGAATAAGAGTATAGATGACAACTTCAAGGATATCTGTGATATCATTGACAAAATAAAATAATTCAAGAATGGGTAATTCCAACTTTGTAGATTACGTCAGGCTACTTTGCCAATCAGGTAACGGAGGAAAAGGTTCCATGCACCTCCGCAGGGAAAAATTCGTGGCAAAGGGCGGTCCGGACGGAGGGGACGGTGGCCGCGGCGGCCACATTATCCTTAGGGGAAATGCCCAGACATGGACACTTATACATCTAAAATACAGAAAACATATCCGTGCCGAGCATGGCGAGGCAGGAGGCGGACAGTTAAGACATGGAGCTGACGGAAAGGATATTATACTGGATGTTCCGCTGGGAACAGTTGCCAAGCTTGCTGATACAGGAGAGGTACTTTTTGAGATTACCGCGGACGGAGAGGAGAAAATTCTCGCAAAAGGCGGCAGAGGGGGTCTCGGAAACGATTTTTTCAAAAGCGCCACGAACCAGACACCCAGATTCGCGCAACCGGGAGAACCTGGCACAGAAAACTGGTATATTCTGGAGTTGAAGATTCTCGCAGATGTCGGTCTGGTTGGCTTCCCTAATGCCGGTAAGTCCACCCTTTTATCTACCATATCGGCTGCAAGACCGAAAATTGCAGATTACGCATTCACGACACTCGAACCTAGCATTGGAATCGTGGAGTATTATGACAACAAGTCTTTCGTAATGGCCGATATACCTGGGATTATTGAAGGGGCACACGAAGGCCGGGGTCTTGGTCTGAGATTTCTGAAACATATTGAGAGAAACTCCATGCTGCTTTTCATGATACCTGCAGACAGCAAGGATATAGCAACTGAATATAAGATACTCCTGAACGAGCTCAAACAATACAACCCTGAATTGCTGGACAAAGAGAAGCTGCTTGCAATCACAAAGTCCGACATGCTGGATGATGAGTTGGAAAAAGAGATAAAGAGACACCTGCCCCGTAAGATCAGGCATATTTTCATATCTTCCATAACCGGAAAGAATATTCCGAAATTAAAGGATATGATCTGGGAATCATTAAACACATAACAGATGTTTGAGAGGATAATTGATTTTGACAAATCACTGTTTCTTGTTCTGAATCATGCTACAACTCCCTTTTTTGACGGAGTAATGGTATTTGCTTCTGAAAAATTCACTTGGATTCCTCTCTACATAGCAATTATCTTCTTTATTTTTTTTAAAGTTGAAAACCACCGGCTTGTCATCAGGCCTGTAAAGCCCGCTTTTCTGGCTCTTGCAGGCATTCTTGTAACCTTTGCTCTGACAGATATGGTCTCGGCCAGCGTAATCAAGGATTCCGTCCAAAGACTGCGGCCGGGACATGACCCGGAACTTGAAGGGCTGGTTCGGATGCTTGACGGAAAAGGTGGTTTGTACGGTTTTGTCTCCAGCCATGCTGCCAATGTTTTCGGACTGGCACTCTTTACCGCATTCACATTCAAGAAGAGCTGGTATTCGATAATAATCTTTCTATGGGCTTCACTGGTAAGTTACAGCCGGATATATGTCGGAAGGCACTTTCCGCTGGATGTTATTTGCGGAGCCATTCTTGGCATACTATTAGGCTGGATTGTCTATATAATTATCAGCCCGGACGGCTGGCGTATTCACTTTATAAAGAAACCTCATGATATACATAATTGACAACAATACCGATCCATATTGGAATCTGGCTGCAGAGGAGTATCTCTTCAAAAACATGACTCAACCCGTCTTCCGTTTGTGGCAGAACGACAACGCAATTATCATAGGTATGCATCAGAATGCCCTTGCAGAGATAAACATAGACTATGTAACCAAAAACGGAATAAAGGTTGTGAGGAGGATTTCCGGTGGCGGTGCCGTTTACCATGATATGGGAAACCTCAATTTCACCTTTATAGACAACAGATGTGAGGCAGAGGAGAGTTCCGCAATGTTTGCCAGATTTACCAAACCGATTATTGACGCATTGAAGAAGCTGAATGTTGAAGCATACCTCGAAGGGAGAAATGACCTTTTAATAGAGGGAAGGAAGTTTTCGGGCAATGCAGTTGCCGTATATAAGGATAGAATCCTTCAACATGGCACTCTGCTGTTCTCCTCCTCTATGAAAGATCTCTCACAGGCCCTTGCCGGAAGACCGGAGAAATTTGTAAGCAAATCTGTCAAGTCAAACCGTGCCAGAGTTACCAACATAAGTGAACATCTCAAAGAGAGCATGACAATAGAACAGTTTATCTCCTTTCTGGAGATGGAGATAGCCGTAGCAGAGAAATATGAGAGATACCACTACACACCTCAGGATATGGAGGCAATTAATCAGTTGAGAGATGTAAAATACAGTCAGAATTGGTGGAATCTGGGCTCAGCCCCTGCTTATAAATTCTCTAAGGTTTGCCAGTTCCCGGGCGGGCTAGTTGAGTTGTATATGGAGGTTTCAAAAGGCATAATAAAGGATATTCGCATTTTTGGCAGCTATTTCTTCACAAAGGAGACTTCAGATGTCGAGATGCTGCTTACCGGATGCAGCCACACCAGAGAAGAGATCGAGAAGAGGCTGGAAACAATAAACCTCTCTCATTACTTCAATAATATAACGAGAGAGGAGTTTATTACACTATTCTGGGATTAACCGGAAATCTTATCTTCTTTCTTTTTTCTCTTTATGTTTTATTAAAATATCCTTAAGCACGTCGACACAATCCACCAGTGCATCCTCAAATTTCATTGAGTGACGCTCTACTACAACCTCATCGCCCGGTACCTTAATAATCAACTTTACATTTTTGTTGTCATACTCGGGAAGCAGGCTCAGCACAACGTCTATACCCTGTATACCCTCATAGAAACGAGGAAGTTTGCCAAGTTTCTTCTCAATAAAGTCGATCAGCTTCTGATCTGCATCAAACTTGAGAGATTGAATTCTAATGTCCATAATTATCCTCCTTTTTTTGCTCTTGGATGAGCGGTTAAATATACTTTTTTCAGTTGTTCAAAAGAGTTGTGCGTGTACACCTGCGTAGCAGCAAGTGACGAATGTCCGAGAACCTCCTTTATACTATTCAGGTCTGCCCCATTGTTAAGTAGATGTGTTGCAATGCTGTGCCTGAGCAAGTGGGGCGATCTCTTGCCTGAAAAACCCTCCACACCGGCAAGCTCTCTCTTTACTACATTATTAACAAAGGAGAGGTATAATGGTTTACCTGAATTTGTCACGAACAGCGGAGATGCAGGTGAAGTTGGGAAAATTCCCGAATAGGTGGTTAGATACCTCTCCAACTCCCCTCTCAGGGAATCGGTGACCGGAATCTCTCTCTGTTTATCCCCTTTGCCTGTAACACGGAACAGAGCGCGTCCCCTGTCCCAGTCAGAAATCTTAAGAGCTGCAAGCTCTGCACGACGCATACCTGTATTGTAGAGTGTTGCCACAATTGTCCTGTCACGCAACGACTCGAAGTCATCATCGACTTCACGCGAGAAATAATTATCAACGGCACGCTCAGTGTAGAACTGGGGTAATCTTTTTGACTGTTTTGGACGGTGGATTCTCTTTACCGGATTTGTCTCAATCTCCCCGCTCCTGACAAGATAGTCGGAAAAACTGCTTAGGGCAGAAAGTTTAAGATTCATTGTTCTGGAAGAGATTCCCGATTCAAGTCCGGAAGCGACAAAGCCCCGTATCAGATTTGGAAGGAGCACTCCTGTACTCTGTTCATCCGGATTACCCGATGCAAATGAAAAGAACTCCTTTATATAACCCTCGTAAAGTGTCAATGTCCTGGGAGAGTATCTTTTCTGAACCTTGAGATATTCGATAAACCCTTCAACCATACTCCATGTTTCTTCTTGACACTAATATACAAAAAAAAACCGGTACTCCGAAAAAACGGAGTACCAATTTTTAATATTTTATGTCGGACATTACTCCTCGTTCAAACGAAGAGATTGTACATAAATTGCTTTCTTAATTTCATCGCGTCTCTTGACAGATGGCTTAACAAAAGTCTTTCTGCCTCTGAGCTCGCGGACAATGCCGGTCTTCTCAAATTTACGTTTGAATTTCTTCAACGCTCTTTCAATATTTTCACCCTCTTTGATAGGTACTATAATCATACGGCAAACACCTCCTTTTTTTAGGATTGCAAAAGTATGGATTATTTTGATAAAAGACAACTTACCGGAAATAATTTTAGTAATTTCGTATAAAATTAAATAAAAATGAACTTAGAGGACTTTAGAAAATCAATAGTGCAAGGCATCCCTGACACTCTTCCTGAAATCAGGCAATATGAGAAAGAAATCAATCATGCTCCTAAGAGAAAGGATATTCTTACAACAAAGGAGAAGGAGCTTGCACTCAGAAATGCATTAAGATACTTCCCGCAAAAACATCACAGGATACTTGCCCCGGAATTTGCAAAGGAACTTCAGGATTACGGCAGGATATACATGTACCGTTTCCGTCCGGATTATAAAATGGCAGCCCGCCACATAGATGATTACCCTTATAAATCGCGTCAGGCTGCGGCAATAATGATGATGATAAACAACAATCTGGACTATGCAGTTGCCCAACACCCTCACGAGCTTATCACATACGGGGGAAATGGTGCCGTTTTCCAGAACTGGGCACAGTATCTTCTCACAATGCAGTATCTATCTCAGATGACCGATGAGCAGACTCTTGTCCTCTATTCCGGCCATCCGCTGGGACTTTTCCCTTCACACAAGGGGGCACCAAGGGTGATTGTAACCAACGGGATGGTTATTCCCAACTACTCCTCAAAGGATCACTGGGAGAAATTCAACGCTCTGGGTGTATCACAATACGGTCAGATGACAGCCGGCTCTTTTATGTATATAGGTCCTCAGGGGATAGTACACGGGACAACCATTACAGTGCTCAACGCAGCCAGGATGAGGTCAGAAAAGGGATTAACCAATTTTGGCGGCAAAGTCTTTGTAAGCTCAGGTCTTGGAGGAATGTCGGGAGCTCAGCCTAAAGCTGCAGTGATAGCAGGCGTGATAGGAGTTGTTGCAGAAATCAATCCGAAAGCTGTTCAGACAAGGTATTCACAAGGATGGGTCGACGAGGTCTTCACCGATCTTGACCTGCTTATGGAGAGAGTCATCTCGGCAAAGAAGAAAAAAGAATCGGTATCTATTGCATATCAAGGTAATATAGTTGATCTCTGGGAGAAGTTCATTGAAGCCGGAGTCGATGTTGACCTGGGAAGTGATCAGACATCACTGCACAATCCTTGGTCAGGCGGATATTATCCTGCAGGTATCACATTTGAGGAATCCAACCGCTTGATGGCCGAAGAGCCCGAGGAGTTCAGGCGACTAGTCCAGGAGTCACTCAGAAGGCAGGTTGCGGCAATCAACAAACTCACAGAGAGAGGCATGTACTTCTTCGATTATGGTAATGCCTTTCTACTCGAAGCATCCAGGGCAGGCGCAGATATAGTGTCATCTGACGGCACTTTCAAATACCCATCATACGTCCAGGATATCATGGGTCCACTATTTTTTGATTACGGATTCGGGCCTTTCAGATGGGTATGCACCTCTTGCAAGCCTGAAGACCTGCAGGTTACAGACGAAATAGCAGCCGATGTCCTTGAAAACATCATGAAGTCCGCTCCGGGTGAAATCAAGAGCCAGCTTGCCGATAATATCCACTGGATAAAAGAGGCAGCGAAAAACAGACTTGTAGTCGGTTCACAGGCGCGAATATTATATGCAGATTCAGAAGGAAGGACTGAAATTGCCCTTGCAATGAACAAGGCAATTGCTGAGGGGAGGATCTCCGCACCAGTTGTACTCGGAAGAGATCATCACGATGTATCCGGCACAGACTCTCCATTCAGAGAGACCTCAAATATCTACGACGGTTCCGGGTTTACAGCAGATATGGCCGTACAGAATGTTATAGGTGACTCATTCCGGGGGGCAACCTGGGTATCCATACACAACGGCGGTGGTGTCGGTTGGGGCGAGGTTATAAATGGCGGGTTCGGAATGGTTATAGACGGGACAGCCGAGTCTGAAAAGAAAATCAGGGAGATGCTGCTCTGGGATGTTAATAACGGAATCTCAAGGAGAGCCTGGGCAAGAAACACCGGGGCAATATCTGCAATCAAGAGGGAGATGGAGAGAACACCTCTTTTGAAAGTAACCTTACCGAATATCGCTGATGATAAATTAATAAGCGAGACTGCGGAACATCATTTTAACAGGAAAGCCTAGCTTGGCCGCGTAATCTTTCATTTCAAGGATTACGCGGGCATCCAGGTCCTTATCCCTTGCAATAATCCATAAAACATCCCCTTCAGGAGAACCAACCAATGCCACAGTGTAATCCGGATCTACCCTGAAGACCCAGTAGTCTTCCGAAAATGGCCAATTGAATGAGACCTTCATTTTGGAAGGGTTTACCTTTTCAGGAATCCAACCTTTTCCTTTCCACTGTTTTATTCTTGTACGGTCACTAATCAGACGACCCTCATTAACAATGGAGAAAGATCCGTCTTCCATCAAGGTAAAGAGAGATGTACACTCTTCAAGTCCATCCTGAAACTTGTTTGGGAGGCGCTCTATCTCATACCATCTTCCCATATATTTTTCTGTCTCAAAGGGCTTAACCGTCTCAGACACAATGTATGCTGACGAGCATGATGTTGCTGTTATTAAAAGAATTGCTGAAATCAGATACTTCATGAACAATCTTGATTAGTGTAGGATTTTATCATTCAAATTCTGTACCAAGTGTATCATATATTACACTTCATTTGTATAAAGAGGGATATTTTTGTGAAAAGTATTGAAAACATGAAAAGAAGCATTATTAAAATCGACGAGGCTCTCTGCAACGGCTGTGGAAGTTGCGTTAGTGGTTGCCACGAAGGAGCCCTTCAACTTATCAACGGCAAGGCTGTAATGATAAGCGATCTTTATTGTGACGGACTTGGTGCCTGCATCGGAGAGTGCCCGACAGGTGCGATTGAACTGATTGAAAAGGAGACAGAGCCATATAATGAGATTGCTGTAATGGAGAGGATATCCGGCAAGGGAGAAGATGTGATAATAGCACATCTCAAACACCTGAAGAATCACAATGAAATTGAGTGGTTCAACCATGGAATAAAGTGGTGCGAAGAGAACAATGTCAAGATAAATCTCTCAAGATTGGAGGATGAGAAACCCAAAATGGCATGTGGCTGTCAGGGTTCAATGGTTTCAGGCCCCGCTCCTGCTACTGAGTTGCGTCAATGGCCGGTTCAGCTGCATCTGCTTAATCCCCAGGCATCATTTTTCAAAGAGGCTGATGTGCTTCTTGCTTCGGACTGCTCAGCATTCTCCTTCGGCAATTTTCACGGCAAGTTCTTAAAAAACAAAACTCTTGCAATTGCATGTCCTAAATTGGACAACAATCTACAGAGCTACGTGGATAAGCTTTCAGAGATGATCAGAACTTCCAGGATAAACACACTTACCGTCTTAATTATGGAGGTCCCATGCTGCGGAGGTTTGCTCCAAATTGCAAAAAATGCAAGAGAAAAATCGGGAATAAACATCCCGATTAAGTGTATTGTCCTCTCAGTTCAGGGAGAAGTTACTTCTGAGAACTGGGTTTAAAGAGAAAATTGTCTACCGAGAACCTCCCCGGACCGGCAATAAACAGTATTACAAAGGCCACCAAATAGACAAATGCCAGCTCCTTCACCTGGAAAGGGTCTGCTGCGTGTGTCACAAAGAAAGCCACGCCCATTGTGAAAGCCATAGGTATAAGCGCCAATCTTGTAAGAAAACCGGCTATTACAAATAAGCTGGCTACAAATTCAGCAGAAATGGCTAGTGTCAGTGAAATCTGTGAACCGAGCCCTATTGGGTCAGGAAATACTGATGAGAGCATCGAGTAGTTCTGTATCTTCTGCCAACCGTGAAGCATTAACAGTATTGCAAAAGCAACTCTGAAAACAAGCAGGGTTGCTGATTGTGCATTTTCCTTAAGTGGAGCACTATATATTATAAAATTTTTCATCTTTTCATTGATCGTTATTAATCTGATTTTGCACGAATGATAGAAGGGGCTCCGGCAAAACTATCTCATCCTTGAGAATTATCTCCAGAGTTGACCTCCCCTCTTTTGTAAGTGCAAAATACATCTGTCTCTTATCAACCTTTCCGAGTGTTCTGGTAATAAATCCCTTCTCCTCGACCGCTCTTATAAGTTTCGATGTATTTGAACAACTAAGGCTAAGCTTTTCTGCAATTTCTCCCGACGAGAGCTGTCCCTCCCTAAGAGAACACAATAACATTCCCTCATTTAGGCATATTCCGTATTGAACGTGAAAACTCTCTTCATATGAGCATATTGCCCTGTAAATATCCCTTATTGCACAAAGCCTTTCCATCTTTCCTTGTTTTATTTTTTTGCAAAAATAATGTAATTATTTACTTATTAAGCAGAACCTCATCTATTGCTTGCTTAAGATTTGCTTTTGGGAGAGCACCCTGTGCAATCTGAGGATTTCCTTTCATTGGTGCAAAAAGGAGTGTAGGGATGCTTCTTATTCCGAAAGCCGCTGCCAACTCCTGTTCCGCCTCTGTATCTACTTTGTATATATAGATCTCGCCTTCATACTCAGCTGCAAGCTCCTCTAAAATCGGGGCTATAGTCTTACACGGACCGCACCATGATGCATAAAAGTCTATCAATGCAGGTTTGTCACCCAGATACTTCCACTCTTTAGGATTACCTTCAAAATCCATTACTTTCTTCAGAAACTCTGCTTTTGTCAAATGTATTGTCTTCATTTTTCTCTCTTTTTTATTTGTCTCTGTGTTACTAACACTGTTATTATTCTCTGCCTGTGCCTTGTTACCGGTGTTTGCCCCACAAGATACTGCCAGGGCCGAAAAAAGCAGTAATGCCAGATATTTTGTAACTTTATTCATTATTTTTATTATTTATTTTCTGCAAAGGTAAACAATATTTCCACACAAACAAATTTCTTTTGGAACATTTTTATTTCAGAATATATTTTCATTCCTTTGCAGCAGGAATAAAACAATAATCTATAATGAAATATTTAATTATCGGAGGTGTTGCCGGCGGTGCAACTACTGCGGCAAGAATCCGCCGCGAAGATGAAAAAGGTGAAATTATTCTCTTTGAACGGGGTGAATTCATCTCCTATGCAAATTGTGGATTACCATATTATATAGGAGGGAAGATAAAAAACAGGGAAGATCTGCTTGTTCAGAGTGTGACAGGTTTTTCAAGCCGCTACGATGTCGATATCAGGACATTCAGTGAAATTCTCTCTATAGATAAATCCACAAAGAGTGTAACAGTTAAAAACAAAACTACAGGAAAGACATACAGCGAGAGTTACGACAAGTTGCTTCTCTCCCCGGGAGCGGAGCCTTTCAGACCACAGATCCCCGGTATTGAGGACCCGAGGATATTGACATTGAGAAATATCCCGGACACAGACAGGATTAAAGAGAGAATAGCCAATCAGACAATAAAAAAGGCCGTCATTGCCGGCGGTGGATTCATCGGGCTCGAGATGGCGGAGAATCTCAGACACTCCGGACTAGATGTAACAATCATAGAGATGGCCCCACAAGTGATGGCTCCGCTCGACCCTGTCATGGCATCAATCGTTCACCACGAGCTGTTGTCCAATGGTGTAAGACTTCTTTTGAACGAGGCGGTTTCCGCATTTGACACCAACGGTGAGACTCTTAAGGTTATATTGAAAAGCGGAAAAGAGGTTCAGGCAGATATCGTAATCTGGAGTATCGGAGTTAAACCCGAGACACGCCTGGCTCAGGAGGCCGGTTTAAAAATCGGATCTACTGGAGGGATAAGTGTAAATGAATATCTTCAGACATCGGATGAGAATATATATGCTACAGGAGATGCTATTGAGGTTATAAATCCTGTTACAGGGCAACCGTCAGTCATTCCTCTTGCAGGCCCTGCAAACAAACAGGCCAGGATAGCTGCAGACAACATGGTTCATGGGAACATCAGCCAGTATAAGGGCACTATAGGCACAGGCATAGCAAAGGTATTCAGACTTACCGCAGCAACTACGGGGGTCAACGAGAGAACACTGCAAAGATTCGGGATAGAATATCTTACATCCATTACCCATTCCGAGTCTCATGCAGGTTACTACCCTGGATCGAAGCCCCTTTCTGTCAAGATACTCTACGCACCTGTTACAGGAAAGCTCCTTGGAGGTCAGATTGTAGGGTATGACGGCGTGGACAAGAGAATTGACACTATTGCTACTATTATAGGTATTGGTGGGTCAATACATGACCTGACCGAGATTGAACATGCCTATGCACCTCCATTCTCATCGGCCAAAGACCCGGTTAATATGGCTGGATTTGTTGCCGATAATATTCTTAAAGGTAAAATGAAGCTTGTATCATGGGAAGAGGCTGACAATTTCAACCCGGAGGAGGACTTGTTACTGGATGTAAGAAGCAATCAGGAGTGCAGGCATGGAATGATCAACGGTGCAGTGAACATACCGCTGGAAGATATAAGATCAAGGCTTGATGAAATACCATCTGACAAACGAATCTTGATTTATTGCGCGGTTGGGATGAGGGGATATCTCGCATACAGGGTACTTTCTCAAATTGGATACCCTGAAGTCTATAACCTTTCCGGTGGATATGAGAGCTATTTTTACGCTAAATCAGATCAGAACAATAGAGTATCCTTAATTTAAAACATTATGAAACTCAAATCACTCCTTCTCCTATTATTCCTGAACATACTGTCTGCCAATGGCTTCGTGGCCATGGCACAGGAATACAGAGTCATGACCTACAATGTACACCACTGCAACCCGCCTGCGCAAAAAGGTGTTATTGCCACAGACAGCATTGCTTCAATCATTCAAAAATCGGGCGCTGACATTATCCTTCTCCAGGAGGTGGACTATAAAAGCAATCGAGTGCAAGGGGAGGATCAGCCCCTGGAGCTCTCCCGCAAGTCAGGACTGCAATACTACCGTTTCTTCAGAGCAATAGATATACCTGGAGGGGAGTATGGAGTGATGATTCTCTCCAGATACCCCATCAAATCATCCACAAGTCACCCTCTTCCCCATATCGAAAAGGGTGAACAACGAGTAATCGGGATAGTTGAGGTAAAGCCTGAGGGGAAAAAGGAGATATGCGTTGCATGTACCCATCTGGACCTTCCAAAAGGGATCAGAGAGGCACAGGTAGCATTTATTGACTCGCTACTTGGCAAAAAAGAGAGACTGATTTTTGGCGGAGACCTGAATGCTTCACCTGAAACCACTGAGATTAAGTATTTACTGGATCGTTACACATCTACATCTGAGATATTTCAGCATACTTTTCCAAACATCAATCCGGATGTATGTATAGATTATATATTCACTCGAAAGTCAAAGTCCACCAAAATACTCTCAAACAAGGTCTTGGAGAACATCCCCCACTCCGACCACTTGCCGGTATTGGCTGAAATAAGGCTCTAAAAGCTTATCGGAGAAATATAATGATTACATTTGCGGGCTCAAAATTCATGAACGATGAAGCGTATTGCTAAATTTTTACTGAAAATTACAGGATGGAAGGCAGTTACTCCCCCTGTTCCTGAACCTAAATGCATCATCCTTGGGGTACCGCATACTTCTGTCTGGGATTTTGTAATCTCATATCTATACTACAAATCTTTTGGCGCCACCGCTTATGTAATGGTAAAAAAGGAGTTTTTCTGGGGCCCTTTGGGACCGATAGTGAGGTGGATGGGAGGAATCCCTGTCGACAGAAAACACGCCACATCCCTTACCAGGCAATTGATAGAGGCCTTTAACGCCGCAGACCAGCTACACCTGGCGATTGCACCTGAAGGGACAAGGGATAGGGTGGATAAATGGAAAACCGGATTCTACACTATTGCCAAGGCTGCAAATGTGCCGGTTTACCTTGGATATTACGATTGGGGAAAAAAAGAGGTGAGCCGTGGCGTACGTTTCGAACTTACAGACGACCTCAATGCTGACCTGAAAAGGATCCGGCAGCACTATAAAGATCTTGGGATAAAAGGGAAGTTTCCTGAAAAATTCTCGACCGGAAACGATTTGGAATAATTATTGCTATAATTACACTTTGTATTAACAAAATTTGAATGGGAACCACACAATTCAGTACTTTAAAGGATCTATTCACGTACAGTACCAGCAATTACCAGACCAACAAAGCATTTTCTTACGTAGGAGGTATTTCTTACACCTATACTGAATTCAGACAAAAAACAGAGGAGTTTGATACAATTCTGACCAAAGCAGGAATAGGAAAAGGGGACAAAGTAATAATACTAAGCCAGAATATGCCAAACTGGCCTGCAGCCTACTTTTCTATTACAGCATTCGGTCGTGTCGTCGTTCCTATACTTCCCGACTTTTCAGAGACAGAGGTAAAAAACGTCATGGAACATTCGGAAGCAAAAGCTGTCATCGTATCTGAGAAACTCAGATACAAGCTACCTTCCGGAGCCATAGACAACCTTAATGCCATTATCAATATAGAGACTCTTGAAACTGATTACAATGAGGCTCGCATTACACCGGCAGAACAGGGAGACGCTGCTCACGAAGATCTCGCGGCAATTATATATACATCAGGCACCACAGGCAATTCAAAAGGAGTTATGCTGACTCACAAGAATCTTTGCACACACCTGCATGCAGCTGCGATACTCCGCCCCGGATTCAGCAATGATATCTGGCTTTCCGTACTTCCTCTATCACACACACTGGAAAGCAGTCTCAGCATGCTACTTCCTTTGGTAAGCGGATCCTCTGTCTACTATATCGAAAAGGCTCCTACTCCGACAGTTCTCCTGCAGGCACTCAAAATTGTGCGTCCTACGACAATGTTGACTGTTCCTCTGATAATGGAGAAGATATACAAGTCATCCATACTCCCGAAATTTGAAAAGAGCCCCATAACAAAGTTCATATATGGAACGACTCCGGGAAGGAAGATTCTCAACCGGATTGCGGGTAAAAAACTAATGGAGACATTCGGCGGAAGAATAAGATTCTTCGGGATTGGGGGTGCCAAACTGGACCCTGAAGTGGAGAGATTTCTATACGAAGCCAGATTCCCGTATGGTATAGGATATGGCCTGACCGAGTCATGTCCTCTTCTTGCAGGAGCAATACCCGAGAATGTAAAATGGCAATCAACAGGGCCTGCAATACACGGCATAGAATTGCGCATAGATAACCCGAATCCTGAAACCGGAGAGGGTGAGATAGTTGCAAAGGGTCCTAATATAATGATTGGATATTATAAGAATCCTGAAGCTACCAAAGAGGCTTTTACAGAAGACGGATGGTTCAGGACAAAAGACCTTGGCATAATTGACAAGACAGGAAGGTTATTTATCAAAGGAAGACTCTCGAATATGATACTCGGCCCGAGTGGCGAGAATATATACCCGGAGGAGATAGAATCTGTGATAAATGCTCACGCCATGGTGTCAGAGTCAATTGTCACTCAGAAAAAGGGAAAACTTGTTGCACTCGTTCACTTTAATCCTGATAAACTCAAGGCTCTGAATGATGTCAAGGAAGAGGCATTCAACACATACTACGAGACTAAAGATCAGCTGACCAAAAAATTCGAAGAGACAAAAGAGGAGACCAAAGAGGCAATGGCAGCCTTTAACGAGAAGCTGGAGCAGTTAAAGAGAGAACTTACCCAATATGTAAATGAGAGGGTAAACAAGTTCTCGAAGATATCTTATATAATAGATTATCCTCAGCAATTCGAAAAGACAGCCACTCAGAAGATCAAACGTTTCCTCTACAATCGTCAGAAATAGAGGTCAATTCTTCCGACATAAACTCCGGCGGTACCCATCTGGGTTACCAGGACGCCTTTCCCTACCCTGTTCTTGAAAACAACCGGACCTTTAAGGAATGTATGAGTGTGTCCTCCGACAATAATATCTATGTTTCTACTTTTAGATGCGAGATCTGTATCTGACGGAGAGAGGCTACCCTCCTCGTGTTCATATCCAAGATGTGTCAAGGCAATAACGATATCGCAATCTTTCTTGTTTTTGAGATATCTGGCTGTTTTATTAGCACTCTTTATTACATCAAGATATTTTATACCGGAACGGGCTGATTCAGAAACATAGCCGTTGAGATTAAGAAGAAGTCCTAATATACCTATCCTTTTCCCCCCCTTTTCAATAATCACATAAGGTTTTATTACATCCTTCAAGGGGCTGTCGGAAAAGTCATAATTTGAACAAACAGTAGAGTATTTTGCTTTGGCAAGCCTCTCAGCCAGTTGCTTCTCTCCATTATCAAACTCATGGTTTCCAAGACAAACGGCATCATAACCCATTGCATTATAGAGCATCACCTCTGCCTCACCCTTGAAAAGCGTAAAATATGGTGTCCCTTGATTGTAATCACCTGCATCGAGAAGCAGGACATTCTGTACGCTATCCCTCACAGAGCGGATAAAATTCGCCCTTCTCTGAAAACCTCCCAACCCTTTGTTTTTGCCACTCGCTACAGGTTCTATATTGCTATGAGTGTCATTTGTGTGCAGGATGACCAGATCCTGCGAGTATAGGTTTATGGAGAAGAGAATGGAGATTAAAGTAATTGTCAGTCTTCCGTATTTCATACTCTATTGTTCAATTATCACTCTGTTTGTAATTGTTGACTTTATCAATTCACCTTTTGAAGTCAAGGCAGCAATTTTTTCAAATATCACATCTCTCAGAAGCAACCCTGTCTGTTCAACAGAAACAGCCTCCTTCAAAGGTTGGAGTTTATCCCCACCATTCATCAGGAAATCGAGTGTTGCAATCCTGTAGATCTTCTCATCTTCAATCTGCACACCATCGATGAGTGCATCATTCAAACGCCCGGCCTTGATATGAAGAAATACATTTGAAGACATAGCTTCAACCTTGTCTGCCATTATATTGAAAAGCTCCCTGACATTCTCACCCTTCAGGTCAAGGATCACAAGATAGTTCTCAAAAGGGTAGGTCGAAAAGATATCGTACCTTCTGACATTACCGGCAGGAATTGCAGCCCTGAGACCCCCGAAATTTGTAAGTGCAAAATCAACTTTCCTCTCACTCTTCCTTTGGGAAATCTCTAGTATGGCATCCACCGTAAAATTGGAGAGCAGACTCTCGGGCCTCCCCGAACGCATTTCAGATTCAGAGACACCGACAACCTGCTGCATTCTTAAATCCATCTCCGGTTTGTAATAATCCACAATACCCTTGACGACAGGCTCTTCAGGTGAGTTCCAGGTACTGTCTATCAGAACCCTTTTTGCTTTCCATTTAAAAGCAGTCTCCTGCGATATGGCCATATTGGCCATAAGCAGGAGAACTACCATAATCAGAGTTTTCTTCAGCATATGTTGCTTATTATTAGTATTTTAACCACTTCATAAGATCTTTCCAAGTTGCCTTCTTCCCGTATGAGAGAATTCCCACCCTGTATATCTTGCCTGACAAGAATGTCATAAATAGGAATGTAAGCAGGAGAAGCACTATAGAGAGAGCAAGTTCCCATGCAGGAACGCCGAACGGTACCCTTGCCATCATCACCATCGGAGAGGTGAACGGAATCATCGAGCCCCAGAATGAGAGAGCGCTGTCCGGGAATCTGAAGGTGTGTATCATGATAAACAGACCGATTATGAGAGGCAATGTTACACGAAGAGTAAGCTGTTGTGTGTCGGCCTCATTATCCACAGCCGAGCCGACCGCAGCGAACATTGATGCATATAGGAGATATCCAAGTAGGAAGTATGCCAGGAATGAAAGTACTATATAGACATAGTTAAGTCCGGCAAGTGCGGCAAAAATGTCTCCCATAGCACCTCCTGCAATAGGAACTCCTTCAGGGACCGCTCCCGGAACACTGCTGCTTGCAGCCGAAAGATCAACTCCCATAATAGCTTGAGCACCGAATACTATACCTACTGTCAATAGGATCCATATTAAGAATTGAAGCAAAGCTACAGCTCCAACACCTAAAATCTTGCCCAGCATAAGTTCAAAAGGCTTGACAGAAGAGACAATAACCTCAACCACCCTGTTTGATTTCTCATCAATTACACCTCTCATAACCATAGAGCCGAACATAAAGATGAACATATAGATAAGGAAGCTGGCGATATATGAGATAGCCATATTGATCTCCACCATTCCTGACTTCTCCTTTCCCTGTTCACTTACGATGAAGGTCCTGACATTCACATCTGTGTTTATGTCATTAATAATTGAATCCAGATTCTGGATATCATAGCCGGAAACCTTCCTCTCCCGGACACCCTTTTCCACACACTTCTCAATCTCCTCTTTTGTATCCATGTTTATCTGTTTTTTTGCATATGCAGATACTGAAACATTACCTACAGAATCCATTGGAGATATTTCAACAATAGCGTATAAATCCGAGTTTTCAATCCCCTTTTTGAGACTCTCTATATCTGCATTTGCATCGAACTGATATACATACTCTTTGTCAGAAACGAAAAATTTCTCACATTCACCCGATTTGTCAACCACCATTATCTTCTGTCCCTCCTCTCCGGAAGACATTGTCATGATCACTGTGGGCATTACTACTAGTAAAGCCATGAATATAGGAGTAAGAATTGTAAGAAGAATGAATGATTTTTTCTTTACTCTGATCAGAAACTCCCTTGATATTACTAAAAATAGTTTGTCTGTATTCATACCTCTTAAATTAACTTACAAGTTTAATAAATATGTCATTCATCCTTGGAATCAGTTCCCTGTAAGAAACAATATCCAGCTCCTTAATCAGTTCGGACAACACCTGTGATGATGTGGCTTCTTTGCTCACTTCAAGCACGGCACGATGTCCCTCTTTCTGTATCTCCTGAGAGACAACCGAATACAAACCATTGCTCAACAGATCCTTCGCTTCAGATGAACGGTAGATCAGCTCCACCTCATTTTTCCCATAGTTTCTTCTGATCTCATCAAGACCTCCTGAAACAACCAACTTCGACTTATTAATAAGGGCGATATTGTCACAGAGCTCCTCAACAGACTCCATATTGTGAGTAGAAAGAATGATGGAGGCCCCGTTATCTCTCATCTTGAGAATCTCGTTCCTTATAAGCTGTACATTGACAGGATCGAATCCGCTGAACGGCTCGTCAAGAATCAACAACGATGGCTTGTGAAGTACTGTGGTGATAAATTGCACTTTTTGAGCCATACCTTTAGAGAGCTCCTCCACTTTTTTATTCCACCAACCCTGTATCCCAAACTTCACGAACCACTCTTTCAACTCTTTCACAGCCTGCGCATTGCTCATACCTTTCAAACGAGCAAGGTATACAGCCTGTTCCCCAACCTTCATTTTTTTATACAACCCCCTCTCTTCAGGCAGATATCCAATATATGCAATATCCGAAGGTAATATCGGCTTTTCGTGAAATAACACCTCTCCCGAATCCGGGATGGTAATCTGAGTAATGATCCTTATCAATGTGGTTTTACCTGCCCCATTCGGGCCAAGGAGCCCAAAAACAGTTCCTTGAGGCACATTTATACTCACACCATCCAGCGCAGTAAATTGGTTGAACCGTTTTACCACATTGTTGCAGCTAATGACATTCATAAATGTTAAAAAAAGTTAAAATAATTAATATTGACAAAGATAAAATAAAATTTACCTTATGTAGAATTTCAATATATTATACAATTCAATTTTTATAATATTTGATATCAGGAGAGTTGAGAGGTCTGTCACCACACCAGCCCTTGACTCCCGGAACCGGATTATCGAGCGGGCAAGGTAACCTCCAATATATGGATTCCCGGAGAGCTGCTCATATGTTGCCTCTTGAATATCTATCTTGGATATATATGTTGAATCAACAGTAATCCTCCCTGAAAACATATTGAACCTCTCCTGGTCAATCCCGAAAATCTCCATCAACTGCTCCTTCTCTGCAAAACCTCCCAGTTTTTCTCGGTACTGGATTATTTTTCTTGCATAATAGGGTCCGATTCCCGGCAGAGAGACGAGTTCAACGCTGTCGGCCGTGTTGAGCTGAACCGACTGAACTGATCTCTTCTCTTCTTTATACGAATTGTAATCCTCTTTTTTAGGTCGGTAAGGAAACAGGCCGCTTTTTGTAGATTCCGCCTTGCTCTCCCTCATTTCTTCCATTCTATCCGGGGATTTTACCACAGTTTTCTCACTCTTCTTATACTCCTGACAGGAAGTATCACTATTTACAACAAGGGTCCCATAATCCTCCCTCTTTTCCTGTGGTATGGCAGCCTCATCCCTGGCGAACAGAAACAAGACACCCTGTATCGCCAGTAAAATAAATACTAAAGTCACAATTTGAGATGCATGTGACTTTGAAAACTTCTCTCTCCTCATATCTCCCTCCTTTTTTAAATTTGATTAATCTTTCTTGCCCGTAACCGTTACGACTATCTCTCCTTTGGGGTCGTTGGCCTCATACCAGTCATGAAGCTCTCTGAGAGTTCCCCGCCGATTCTCTTCATGTAGCTTAGATATCTCTCTTGACACACAAGCCATCCTCTCCTCACCAAAAGCCTCCGACAATTGTCCCAATGTCTTTACAAGCCTGTAGGGTGATTCATATAATATGATGCTTCTTGTCTCCTCACTCAGCTCTCTGATTCGTGTCTGTCGCCCTTTCTTAACCGGAAGAAATCCCTCAAAACAGAATCTGTCACACGGAAAACCGGAATTTACCAATGCCGGGACAAATGCTGTTGCACCCGGAAGAGTCTCGACATCTATTCCCTTATCCCTGCATAACCTTACCAGGAGAAAGCCGGGATCGGAGATACCGGGTGTGCCGGCATCTGTGATGAGAGCAATATCCATCCCTGACATTAGTTTTGCAGCCACCTGGTCTACACTGCGGTGCTCGTTATACATATGGTGAGACTCCATCCTTGTGGATATGCCGTAGTGCTTGAGCAGATGGGAACTGGTCCTTGTATCTTCTGCAAGAATCAGGTCTACCTCTTTGAGTATTCTCAGAGCCCGGAGGGTTATATCCTCAAGGTTTCCGATAGGTGTCGGTATTATATAGAGTTTAGCCATTTACCTTTCTCCTGACATTCATATAAAAACGGTATGTTGCCTGAGAATTTTCATCCCAATCCGGAAATGCATTCCTTGTATAATCCAGCACCTCATCGATAGAAGACATCTCATTCATCCGCTGGATGCTTAATCTGTACTGCTGGTCATCTCCCTTAAAAAGTTCGTTTATATATAATAATTTATCGTTAAGGGTAATCCCGTCATTGATATCTGCCAGACGCGGCCCCGGGATATCAATCATCCATGCCGGGCCCTTTCCGCGGGTAATGTCAAGAATTGATTCTCCCTGATCAAAGAAGAGCTCGAATTCCTCTTCCTCCTCGGGGATGATTTCCGATTCACGGATTTTCTCCGGTATTGGGGCATTCTCCGGCTGATGCTCCTTGTTGAAAATCGGATCATCTTTTACTACCTGATCTCTTATGGGTTCCGACACAAACTTTCTATCATCAGAGTATGTGTGCTCCTGTGCGGATCTATACAGTTCTTTAAGTGCTATCTCTATATGTTCTAAATATAGCGAGTTGATTTTACACCTTATGCTGTCTACTGCGAGTATAAGCTCTTCCCATCTTGCGGGGCTGATTTTACCATCCTCTTTAAGGGCTTCAATGTCCTGAGACATCTGAGCTATAATTATTCCTATTTCCTCAATTTTATTGGTGTTTAACATCTGAACAATTAACTTTGTATATATACAAAAATAGACAAAATGTTTCTAGAAAGTGCAAAAAAATCAGGGTGGATAGAGATAATCTGCGGGTCAATGTTTTCAGGAAAAACAGAAGAATTAATAAGAAGATTGAAAAGAGCAAAGTTTGCAAACCTGAAGGTTGAGATTTTCAAACCGAAAGTTGACACGCGTTACTCCGAAGAAGATGTAGTATCACATGACTCCAATGCAATCCGTTCTACTGCGGTGGACTCGCCCATGAGCATTCTTCTGTATGCCTCAGATGTAGATGTGGTTGGAATAGATGAAGCCCAATTTTTTGACGACTCTATTGTTGAAGTTTGCCAGCAACTTGCTGCTAACGGCGTTCGCGTAATTGTTGCGGGTCTTGATATGGATTATCTGGGGAAACCTTTTGGATCAATGCCGGCTCTGATGGCCGTTGCAGAATATGTCACCAAGGTTCATGCAATCTGTGTAAGGTGTGGCGATCTTGCACATCACTCACATAGATTAACAAAAAGCGACAAACTGGTCATGCTTGGTGAAAAAGACACCTACGAACCAATTTGTCGCCATTGTTTCAATGGTCTTCGAAAGACCGACTAATTACTGCTGTACTGGAGCAGCCTTGCGAGTCAAGTTAGCTTTACCACTGTGAGTAGTGTTAGCAGCTGCGTTAACGGCTGTGAAAGTAACGTTAAGAGCTTCTGGCTCAACAACGAAAGTCATAGAACCACTAAGATCCATAGGCTCTACACACTGCATTGAACCGGTGAAGGTAACAACGTCCTCAGCGATAGTAGCAACACCACCTACGTTGATGATTGTAGAATCATTAACTTTGATAGCAGCTGTGAAAGTAGAGTCAGCAAAGTACTCGAGATCGATAGGAGCTACGAGTTCCTGTGCAACTTGATTTCCAGTTGAGTCAACGACTGTAACTGTGATAGAATCTGTACCGGTCCATTGACCAACCAATTGTTCAGAAACTGGTTTAACTTTCTGACCGCAAGAAGCAAGTGCTACAACTGATGCAGCAACAGCAAAAATTGTTTTTAATTTCATTTTTATTATTGTTTTAGGTATGTCTTTCGGGCGCAAATGTAGAAAGATTTTCAATACAATGTTTTTTTTTTTAAACATTTTTTAATTTTGTTTCAAATTAATCTACATATATGGACTACTCTCAATTAACGATTAACAAGGCCAACTTTAAGCACAACTATACTTTTTTTCGCTCAAAGCTCTCACCTTCAACTAAATTACTAATCCTCGTCAAGGCCAATGCATACGGTCACGGAGACATTGAATGTTCGAAACTTTTAGAAGAATTTGGAGCAGATTATCTTGGTGTCGCAACCCCGGAAGAGGGAAAAAGGTTAAAAATCGCGGGTATAAAGTTACCAATTATAATACTTACCCCCGGAAACAACAATTTCAAAGAGATAATAACACACTCTCTTGAGCCAAGTATAGTGGATTTCGATGCTGCCCACTCATTTTTAAAATCATTAACTGAATCCGGAAAGAAGAACTATCCCATACATATAAAATTTGACACAGGGATGCATCGTGTTGGCTTTATTAAAAGTGAAATCAGGGAATTAGCCCAATTTCTGAATTCAAACCCGTCAATTGAGGTAAAAACGGTATTTTCACACCTTGCAGCTGCAGATGAACCCTCTCATGACGATTTCACTCGTTCTCAGATTGAGTTGTACAATGAGATGTATGAAGAGCTCTCACAATCAATTGGTTACAGACCAATCCGCCACATTCTCAACTCCTCAGGCACCGAAAGGTTCACCTATGCCCAGATGGATATGGTACGAGTAGGAGTTGGTATCTATGGTACAAGCTATGTCGATGAGTCGAAATTGAAACCGGTCGGATATCTTCAGGCACCAATAATACATATAAGAGATATCTCTGAAGGCACTGTCGGATATGGCCGTCACGGCAAACTTGAAGGCAAAACAAAAAAGATTGCAACAATTCCCCTCGGATATGCAGACGGAATCAACAGGCACTTGGGAAGAGGCTCTGCTTCATTTTCACTTAACGGAAAAAGAGTCCCTACTATCGGTAATATATGTATGGATGCATTTATGCTGGATATAACAGGTGTAGACGCAAAGGTCGGGGATATTGTCACAGTATTCGGCGAAAACCCTACAGCGACTGAACTTGCTCATATACTAAAAACCATTTCATATGAGATATTCACCTCTGTGGCATCAAGGGTGAAAAGAGTCGTAATGTAGTACTAGTGTACTATTTTAAATATCAACTCCAGAAGCATCTCCTTATCGGAGGCCTCGCCTCTGTCGTTACTCTTGCTTGCAGAGTCGCATTTTCTTATCATAGAGATAACCTCCATACATTTTATGTATGAGTAGTTCTGTGATGCTGCAATATACTCCTGGATATGGAAAGGGAATATTCCCAGGGCTGAGCAGATCTCACCACTGCCAGCACTGCGGTTTTTATTTGTGATGGCGTGGTATTTCAGGATTTTTGTGAAGTGAGAGAAAATAACAGCCAGTGTCATTACTAGAGGATATTGCTTTGGCGAGTCACCGAAATGGTTGGCAATCCTGAAAGCTTTTGGAAGATCTTTTGACGAAAGTGCCTTTGTAAGCTCAAAGACATTGTACTCCCGGCTTATCCCGATGTTCTCCTCAATGTGCAGGGGCGTAATTACACTCTCAGTCCCTCCCAGGCTGACTATAAGCTTGTCAAGCTCCAGTGTCAGTTTTCTTAATTCAGTACCACAGTAATCTGCAAGCAGCATAGCGGCGTCAGGCTCTATGGATTTTCCTGCATCCTTTATATATCGGTCAATCCAGGATACAAGCCTGTTCTCTTTTATCGGAGAGGTCTCAAGCACGACCCCTTTTTCCTGAGCTCTTTTGTACAAAGTACCCCTTTTATCAAGGGATTTGTTTGTCATAGCAAGTACCAGAAGTGTTGTCGGAGATGGATTCTTGAAATAGTTCTCGAGAAGATCCATTTTATCCAACAACTGTGCCTCCCTTACAATTACAACCTGCCTTGCTGCCATCATGGGGAATTTCATTGCAGCCTCTGCAACATCGCGACCGGTAACATCCAGACCATAGAGTACCAAGAGATTAAATCCTCTCTCCTCGGGAAGCAGGGATCTCTCTGTTATCTCCTCTATCAAAATATCAGAATAATAGGGTTCATCGCCCATGAACAGATAGAATGGGGCAAACTTCCCGGCTCTGATATCTGCAAGTATTTTCCGGAATTCTACTTCCGTCTCTTTTTCCCTTGTTGCCACTACACTTTTTTTAGATGTGGCTAAATTATGAAAAAATGTAAACCTGACAAATTTTATATCTTTGCAACAATTATACACAAACAATGAAGGAACAGGTTTTTGATCCGGTCAGAAAAAAATGGATTGCATTAACACCTGAAGAGGATGTCAGACAGCAGTTGATCGGATATTTAAGCAATAATCTGGGCTATCCTTTATCCAGAATGGTTTGTGAATACTCTGTCGTTATCAACGGATTAAAGTATCGCGGGGATTTGGTTATTTTGGACAAGGAACTTAAACCATTTTTTCTTGCCGAGTGCAAGGCTCCCTCTGTCAGAATAGGCAGGGAGACTTTTGAACAGATCCTGCGTTACAACTGTGCTCTGAATGTAAGGTGTCTTTTACTTACCAACGGGCAGACAACCTATTTTGCAGTACAAGATAAGCTGAGCGGCAATTATGATTACCACACCGAGATACCTTCATACAATGAACTTTTTAAATAAGAAAATATTTACGATTATATCCGAAGAGGCAAGGGAGCTCAATGTGAGAGCATTCGTAATTGGGGGATATGTAAGAGACTGCTTTCTGGACCGTAAAAGTAATGATATAGACATAGTTGTTGAAGGTAGCGGCATAGAGCTGGCCGAAAGAGTTGCGCAAAGGCTCAAGGTCAAAGTGTCTGTGTTCAAGAATTTCGGAACGGCTATGCTCAGGAGTAAGGATACGGAGGTTGAATTTGTCGGCGCGCGCAAGGAGTCCTATCGCTCTGACTCTCGTAAACCTATCGTGGAGGATGGCTCTCTGGCCGATGACCAGTCAAGGAGGGATTTTACAATAAACGCACTGGCTTTCAGCCTTCAAAAGGAGGATTTCGGAAATCTGGTTGATCCGTTTGGTGGCGTTAAGGATCTTCAGAACGGTATACTGCGCACCCCGCTTGATCCCGACACTACATACAGTGACGATCCATTAAGAATGATAAGGGCAATAAGATTTGCATCGCAACTGTCATTCACTATCGTACCGGAATCGATAGAGTCAATCAAGAGAAATAAAAACAGGCTTGAAATTCTTTCAAAAGAGAGAATCAATGATGAACTTGCAAAGATTCTTCTCTCTCCAAAACCATCAGTAGGTTTCTCACTCCTGGAGAGCACAGGCCTTCTTGATACAATACTCCCTCAGCTTGTCAAGCTGAAGGGTACTGAATCAATGGAGGGAAAGGGTCATAAGGACAACTTCACACATACGCTGCAGGTTCTTGACAATCTTGCACAAAAGAGTGACAATCTGTGGCTGAGATGGGCTGCACTCCTGCATGACATTGCAAAGCCCCAGACTAAGAGTTATGAGCCCGGAATAGGCTGGACCTTTCACGGACATGAATTTGTCGGAAGCAAGATGGTCCCGAAAATTTTCCAGCAGATGAAGATGCCCCTGAACGAAAAGATGAAATATGTACAGAAACTGGTTCTGCTTCATCTACGTCCCATTGCACTTGTACAGGAGGAGGTGAGCGACTCTGCAGTAAGGAGACTCCTCTTTGAGGCCGGAGACGATATTGACGATCTGATGCTGCTCTGTGAAGCAGATATCACCTCAAAGAATCTAAAAACCGTAAAGAAACACAAATCCAATTTTGCCCTGGTAAGAGAAAAGCTGATACAGGTGGAGGAGAAGGATGCTGTCAGAAATTTCAAGAATCCTATCACCGGAGAGTATATAATGGAAAGATACAACATTCCTCCTTGTAAAGAGGTGGGCCTGATAAAGGAGTATATCAAGGAGGCTATCCTCGACGGTGTTATATCAAATGATTTCGAAGAGGCAAGGGTGCTCATGGAGAAGAGAGCCCAAGAACTTGGTTTATAATAATTCGGAGAACCCCGCTTTCAACAACAGTGCTTTACAAAAAACATTTGTAAAGCACATGGATATCTCAGATCTGACGTAATAGTTTAATATGCGGTATACTGTGGGTTAAAGTTTGCCCAACCGGCTGTCCAGTCATCTGCAGATACAGATGATCTGAATGCCCCTATGAATGTCACCTTATCAAAGAAAGAAGAAGAGAGATTTTCATCGACAAATAAGTTAGACTTCCCGGTTAATGGACTGCCGGTCAATGGGCCCCAGTTTGGAGAGGACACAAGACTGCTTGGCTGGGAAAGCATAACTGCTGTATACAAAGGATAGACAATATTTGAATTGCCGGAATTTTTAAAATAAGCCGATGAGAAAGACTCCTTTGCACTCTTATCAAATGTTGAGGCGTTAATTGAGAGAGAGTCCTTGAATGATGCATCTTTATCGCTTCCAAGTATTCCCATTCCTGCAAACACATTGTTTTTCAGGTTTATTGTCCCTGAGGTGGCCGAAGATTGTGTTAACGATCCTTTGTCGTTACATATGAGCAGTCCAACCGGATAACCGACTGCCACAGAGTTGTAACAGTTAAGATTTGAGCTCCTTCTTATCTGAATGGCCGACTGAAACTGACCAAGTTTAGAACCATTCCCAGGATAGTAATTTCCACCTGTTATGTATGCCGTTGTATTCTCAAACAGATTGTCCTGAGCAGCAGGACCTATAAATGTAATATTTGAGAAAACGGGTTTAGTCACTGGCTGTTGAGTTGTACCTTCAGCGTTATTGTCTGATTCAAGCCCGTTTGAAGAGGACTTGTCCGCAATTCTTGGATTCCTTACTATCAAGCCGTACTGTATTTTGCCCCTATATCCGTTGTCTGTATCAAAATCATCATCCCAACCATGATAGGCTATCAGGTATTTTGCATCTACCATCCCGCCGAACCATTCAAATGAATCATCATTTGAATACGAAACCTGGATATGATCAATTCTGGTCCCACTACCTACCGAACCTAATGTAAGGCCATTGATCTCCTGATCTGTCTTGAAGGGATAGCCGGCAAACTCAATCCTGACATAAGAGAGTATTCCGGAGTTGTCACTATCCTGAGTACCCCCGTGACTTGAACGCGGACCGCCTTCAATTATCATCTCTGTCTTATTGTTCGTTGCTCTTCCACAGATTATCACTCCGCCCCAATCTCCGGGCTTTCTAAGACCTGCTCCCTGATTGGAAGTGAAGACTATAGGCTGAGTCTTTGTCCCCTCCGCCATAATCCTGCCACCTCTCTCTACAATAAGTGCAGCCTTTGTCTCTTTATCCCCCTTTATAACTGTTCCGGGTTCTATCGTAAGAGTTGCGCCATCAGTAACATAGACCCATCCCTTGAGTAAATATGTCCCTTTCTTAAGTGTGTATGACGATTTTATTTCAAATTCCTGCTCTCCGTTACCGATTTGATTGCCTGCAAAGACCACATCATCTGTATTATCTTCTACCGGCTTATCATCCTTGTCACACGATACAAGCAAAATTGAAACCGCAATTGTCAGCATTAATAATTGTAAATTCTCCATTAATTTTTTCATACCTATTTTTTTAAAAAGTTAGTTGTATACCAATCAGGATATCTGTACCGGGATTGAAACTCTTACTTATTTGCTTTCTTTTATGTATTACACCATTATCATCTTCAAACTTCGGATATTGAACAAAAACCACTCTCTGCGAAAGGAGGTCCTTCACGGATGCCTTTATCTCCAGATGCTTGCCCAATCTCTTTGTCAACACTAAATCCAGCACGTCTCGTGACAATTCATAAGTGTCAGGCACATCGTTATTTACGCTTGCTCCGGAGCCTGTATCCACTCGTCCTATTCCGACAATACGCTTGCCTATCCTGTTGTACAGCAGGC
>MTLE01000101.1_pt1 | contig 36138 bp, 30 predicted proteins | sample 1982461 | NCBI WGS metagenome assembly MTLE01 (sample SAMN05712605, study PRJNA340218) | biofilm metagenome | isolation source: sample SPL anode biofilm adapted to -200 mV | place: USA | collected 2012-02-03
GTGGAGACTTTGTCCAGGGGGATGCCGTCGAAGAGGATCTCCATGTCGGCCAGGGAGTCGATGGCGACCCCCACTTTGCCCACTTCGCCCTGGGCCATGGCGGCGTCGGAGTCGTATCCCATCTGGGTGGGGAGGTCGAAGGCGACAGAAAGGCCGGTCTGGCCCGCCTGGAGCAGATACTTGTAGCGCTCGTTGGATTCCTTGGCGGTGCCGAAGCCTGCGTACTGGCGCATGGTCCAGAAGCGGCCGCGGTACATAGTGGGCTGGACGCCGCGGGTGAAGGGGTACTGGCCCGGGAAGCCCAGCTCTTCTTCGTAGCCCGGATAGTCATCGAAGCCGGGGGTGAAGCAGCGGTCCATCACGATATTGGAAGTGGTGCGGAATTCGGGCTTCCGCTCCGGGGATTTGGCGATGCTTTTTGCTACGACAGCATCCTGCCATGCCTGTTTCTTGTCGCTGATGCTCATGAAGCTCTCCTTACGGTGCTGTTGATGATGCTTTCTTGCCTCAGGTGCGGCCAAAGACCCGCCCCAGGGAAGCTAAAGGATTTTTTTCACCAGTTCCCACGCTTCGGCGTTCACCTCATCGGGATGCCGGGAAGCGGAGGCGTCTATTCTCACCCCGCGCCAGCGGGAGATTTCACTGAGATAGAAGTCGCGCATCTTCTGGTAGTATTCTAGTCCGCCTTCATGGTGAATCTGCAGGACATCCTCAACCCGCTCGAACGCCTCTTCCGCAGGCACATCGAAAAAGATGGTCAGGTCGGGGTAGATCTCGTCCTCGAAGAGGGAGCCGCGGGATATCTTGTCAATGAGCCGCAGAACATCGAAATGTTTCGTATAGCCGTTGACCCAGGCGTTGGCCAGGGAGGAGATGCTCGATTGCTTGCAGAGGACGATTTTGTCCTGCTGCAGTGCCGGTTCCACGACGTTCTTGAAGATTTCGGTGCGTACCGCCCCTTCGAAGATGAAGTCAGCCCGGGGATTTTTGCCGAAGGGCCAGTTGAGCATGGTTGACATGCCCAATTCCTTGACCCGTCCCGAGTCTGGGTTGGCGCATTCGATAACGTCGTGTTTCTGCTCGACCAGGGCTTTGTGGAGTGCCACGATTCCTGACTTCACCTGCTGTCCCGAGCCGCTGATTCCCTCAATAACGATGAATTTACCTTTTCTCACGGTAACCTCCTGAGCGTTTGTAAGTAGTTTTGTGCAAGGGCCAATGAACCGGCGCGGATACCGGCGGACTGCTGCCGGCGTCTTGGGGCCGTATCCCCATAAAAACCGACCCCGCCTTTTCGGGCGGGGTCAGCGGGTACGACGAGGGTTCCCGGTCATTGCGGGGAACCCTTTCGCTAACCATCCGCCCCGCGTTTAGAGAACGGCTTTGAGATAGGCCGAGGTCCGTTCACGTTTGACCTGTTCCAACTCTGCCGGGTTTACTTCCACGAATTTTTCGTCCGGAGTGACTTTGAACAGGGGCTGCCCTTTCTGGACGATGCTGCCGTCTGCGCCATCCATGATGATTTTGTCGATGGTGCCCGAGAAGGTTGCCCGTACCGTGTTGAACATCTTCATGACTTCGATGATGTAGAGGGGCTGCCCTTTCTCGAAGTGCATTCCTTCGCTTACGAACGCAGGCATTCCGGGAGCTTCCTGGCCATAGTACATGCCGCCGCACATGGCGACGATCTCGTCGGCCTTGGTGGCGGGGGGGGGGACCAGCACCTTCTTCAACCGGTTCTGCAGTTCCGTATCGTTGAGGTAGTCGGGAATGGTGACTTCAAGGTCTTCTTCCACCTTGAAATCCCAGAACTTCACGGTTTCGGCAATGATGAAGAGCATGCCGAGGAGTTCGAGACCTGCTTCGAAGCCCATGTGGGCTGACTGGATCTGGAACCACTGCTCTTCGGGGAACCCGCCCTGGGGCTTGTCCTTGGCGAGAATGGCCGACAGGGCGTCGAACTCGTGGAGCCCCAGCTTGAAGTGGTCGGCCAGGGTCGTGTAGAAGCGCAGCCCGTTCTGGAGCAGGTCGTTGTCGTGGCTCCAGATAACCTCGGCTGCCGGTGCGGCCGGGTCGTAATTCATGTTCAGGTATTCATAGGTATCGGCCAGGATGACGAAGGGATTGTCGTGCCAGACCACCTTACCCTTCTCCATGGTGAAATTCTTCCGGTTGATGGAGAGCCACCCCGAGAGGAGATGGGGATCGGCCAGGAGCCGGTCCATGGGGCGGGTGACCAGGGTTCCCTTCCGGTCGAGGATCGCGGACATCTCTTTGGCAATTTTGGGATCATCGGGGAACTGCTCGGTCATCTTCTTGGCGTATGCCTTTTTCATCTGGATGAAGGCGAAGACCGTGTCGAGCTTGTTGGCCTCTTCCTTAAGCTGGCCCACCAGGGTCAGGTAGGGGACCACGAAGCGGGTGGTCGGCTTGGCCATGACGTTCTGACCGATGAACCAGTTGACCAGGCCGTAGTGGAATTGCAGGTTGGTGGCCAGGTCGGTGCCCCGCAGGGTCGTTTTGCCCAGAACTTCGGAGAGTTTCAGGTAGCTGGCGAGGCGATCCTCACCGTTGGTGAGCAGGAGGGCGATATTGGAGTCGTAGGCTCCCGCAACCTTGTAGCGCATGAACATGCCGGTGTCGGGGTTGGGGAGGCAGATCCCCTGGTCGTCGCGAATCTCACCCTCAATGGGGGCTGACCAGTACCGGATCATGCCCCCGGCATGGGGCGAGAGGGAGGAGTCGGTGGCGTTGAGGCGGGCCTCGGCGGCGGCGCCGAACCGGGCAATGCGCTCCGGCTTGGGAAGCTGCTTCTTGTGGCGAACCAGGAGCGCCATGGCTTCCACCAGGGATTCGACGATGAAGAAGTCATTCTTGTTCTTGGGGTTGGTGAACTTGAGGGCGTAGCAAAGCTCGGAAACCCGGTGCTCCACCTGGATGCGGGTGTTCACCTCCATGAAGTAGTAGCGATCGCGGTCCACGATGCACTCGAAGGTGGAGGCGGAGTCGAGCCCCACGGCGGCGCCGAACTTGGCGGCATCTTCTTCCATCCGCTTGAGCACTTTGAGGTCGCTCTCCAGAGCCTTTACCTCGGCCTTGCGTCCGGCAGCCTTTGCCTTCTCGATGGCCAGGGTCAGCCCCTCCTGGGTGACGGAGATTTCCAGCAGCTTCTGCTCGTGCATCTGGAGGGAGCAGTCGCGGCCCCCCATGGAGATGCACCACTCGCCGTTGCCCAGGAGCTGGATCTCGTTGTGGCGGGTCTGCTCGATGTTCAGCTCGACGAGGACGTTCTTGTTGTCGCCGACACCGTTGGCCTTTACTTCGTTGAGAACCTCACGCACCAGGCCCGGGGCGTCCGCGGCCGCTTCCTTGATCTGGGCTTCGGTCGGCTTCTTGATACTGAGAAGGGATGCACCGAGGATCCGCTGCCCCTTGCCGCCGCCGCCGCCGATGGCCTTGAGGCGGATGCGGTTGCCGGGATATTCGCTGAACATTGCCGCCACTTCCACCTGCACCTGGGCGCAGAGCTCCTCGATGGAATAGAGGTCGATCCCCTTGGCGTAGGAGGCGTAGAGGATGGCATCGGCCAGTTCTTCGAGGGGAAGCTTCGAGTCCTTCAGGATCTTGGCGTCCACGTCGAGGTTTTCGGCCTTCGCCAGGGCCAGCAGCGCGTCCCGTGTTCCGTGTTTCTTGACCAGGGTCCGGGCGGTGACGTTGTTGATGCCGGGGGTGACGCTCACGCCCACCTGGAGGGCGGTCCGCTTGGCTTCGTCCTTCTTGCCTGCATCGGCCTGGGTGCGGGAGTTGGGACCCATGAAGGAGAGCCCGGCATTCTCGATGGCGGCGACGAATTCTTCGTCCTCGGCCATGAAGCCGTAGCCGGCGAAGATGGAGTCGTAGTTGTTATCCTTGGCGATCTGGATGATCTGCCCGATCCGCTCGACCCGCTCTTCCTTGCTGGCGCCGGAATAGTCGGGTACCCGGTGGACGCGGTTGGAGTCGGTCAGTTGGCGCAGTTCGGGAGCCAGGGCATTGGGGTAGACGATGGAGTCCTTCTCGGAAAGGAGGATGCCGTAGTGGGTGATCCCCATCTCTTCAAAGACATCCATGGCTTCCTTGCGGATGGGGCCGCGGCAGACGATGAGCGGCTTCAGGTCCTCGCAGGAGAAGGAACGCACCCATTCGGAATCGGACAGGCCGAGGCGGCGGTCCCGGTGAGTCAGCGGATTGTTCATGTACAGGTCGGTCATTGGTCTCTATCTCCAATTCAATAAAGAATAAATTGATTAGTGGAACTCGCGCTGCGGGCCGCACATGGGAGACGGCTTGTAGTGCCGCATCAGGAAGGCGATGTTCTCGCCCAGCACCTGGCGCAGGTCGGTCGGCATGACGATGGAGGAGATGGAGCCCAGGGCCAGACCTTCCTTCGGGTTCATCAGTTCCCTTTCGTACCGCTGGTTCAGGGCCGCTTCCTCGCCCTTGAGCCAGTCGGCGGCTTCCTGTTCCGCATCCCGCCGCGCGGCACCAGGTTCCATGCCCGCGGTGACCCGGGTTTCAACACCTTTCTTGATCGTTTCGGCCACTGCGCCGCGGATCTTGCGGAGCTCGTCCTTGTAGACGAATTCCTTGCCGGCCGGACCCATGACCGCTAGGCGGGTGGTGGGGAGTGCCAGAACCAGGTCGGCGCCGGTGGGGTAGTTGTTGTAGGAGGCGTAAGCGCCGCCGAAGGCGTTGCGCAGAATCAGCAGGATGCGCGGCGTGCGGACGTCGACGATGGCGTCGAGCATGGAGCGGCCTGCCTGCACGATGCCGCGGCTTTCCTGCTCGCGCCCCGGCAGGAAGCCAGTGGTGTCTTCCATGAAGATGATGGGGATGTTGTAGATGTTGCAGAAGCGGACGAAGCGGGCGATTTTAACTGCCGAGTCGCAGTCGATCTGGCCTGAGGAAACGGCCGAGTTGTTGGCCACGAAGCCCACCACCTGGCCGCCGAGGCGCCCGAAGGCGGTTACCGCTTCCCTGGCCCGCTCGGGCTGGAGTTCGAAGTAATCGCCATGGTCGCAGATCTGCTGGATGATGATGGAAACGTCGAAGGGGGTGTTGAAGCCCGTAGGCGAGTTGAAGGCTTTTTTGAGGAGCGTGTTGATCTCCCAGGTCTTGCGGTCCAAGGGGTCGCTGGTTGCCTGGAACGGCGCACCTATGCTGTTGTTGTCCGGAATGTAGGAGAGAAGCCGCGTTGCAGTCCTCAGGGCTGCCACCTCGTCTTCGACGGTAAGGTCGGCAACGCCGGACTTGCCGTGGACTTTGGGGCCGCCGAGCTCATCGGGTGTGATGTCTTCGCCCAGAACCGACTTGACGACGCCGGGGCCGGTGAGGCCGAAGAAGGTTTCGGCAGGCTGGATGACGAAGCTCCCCTGGCGCGGCAGATAGGAGCCGCCGCCGGCGTTGAAGCCGAACATGCACATGATGGAGGGGACCACGCCGCTGATCTTGCGCAGTGCCGTGAAAGCCTCGGCATAGCCGTCGAGACCGCCGACCCCCGCGGGGACGAAGGCGCCGGCGGAGTCGTTCATGCCGATGAGGGGAATTCCCTTCTCTCCGGCCAGGTTGAAGAGCCGGGCCAGCTTGCTGCCGTTGGTGGCGTCGATGGAGCCGGCGCGAACGGTGAAGTCGTGGCCGTAGACCGCCACGTCACGTCCGTCGATGTTCAGGATGGCGGTGACCAGCGAGGCACCGTCCAGGTTCTTGCCCCAGTTCTGGTACAGGACGTTCGGGGCCTGGTCGGAAAGGACCTTGAGGCGCTCCCAGACAGTCATCCGCTTCTTGAAGTGCTGCTTTTCGATCTGGTCGATCTTGACAGACTTGATTGGCCGCTGGATGAGGTCGTGCCCCTCTTTCATCGCTTCTTCGTAGGGGCCGGTCGCACGGGAGATTTCGCCCGGAATGGTGAATTCTACTATCTCGGGGGGGTCAAACGGGTTTTTGAGTTGCGGTTTGATTGCATTCTTAGACATCGCGGCCATCCTTCCGGTGAGTAGAGTTATTCAACAGTCGCATTGGGCAAATCCCTTCTGTTGAGTGTATTGCATGCTTATGAACAGTGAATGTGTATACGTGCTTAGCATAAATGCAGACTATCTGGGGGGATGTTTTGTCTAGCGGGTAACCACCGCCAGCACTTGGACCTCGGTTCCATCCTTGGATAGGAGGCGGTGCCGGAGGGATGAGTCGAAGTAGACGCAGTCACCCTCATCCAGGGCGATGCGTTCGTTTTCCAGCAGGAGTTCTGCGGCCCCTTTCATAATAAAGAGGAATTCTTCGCCGTCATGGCTGTAGGTGTTTTCCTCGGCAGCTTTTTCGGTAACCGAGAGGAGGAACGGCTCCATTTTTTTGTTCTGCTTGCGGAAGGAGAGGGATTCGTAGGAGTATCCCTGGCTTGTGCCCGCCCTGGAGATGACGCGGGGAATAATCTTGCGCTCGCCCCGGCGGACTACTTCATAGCGGTATTCCTCTTCCTCCTCGGAGAAGAAAAGGCTGATTTTTACGTCGAAAAATTTTGCGATCTTGGACAAGGTCGCGATGGGGGGGGAGACGTTATTGTTCTCGATCTGGGATATGAGGGCAGGGGAGAAGCCGGTTTCACGGGCAACCGCCTGGAGCGTCAGCTTTTTGGCTAAACGGAGTTTTTTAATCTTGGCTCCGATGTTGTATTCCGTCATCCGCTACCCCGTAGGAGAAAGAAGTAAAACCTGTTTTTATCCAGCGTTTACATACCCTAAAGAGCTTTGTACTGTCAATAAAATAATTTTTATCTTGGCTTAATATCAGCGCCTTGGACAGAAGGGTTGGGCTTGATTGGTCCGGAAAACGATGGTTCCGGCATAAGCGTAAAACGACTTTTCCAGAAAAACCCTTCCCTGTCATCCGTCAAGTGCGGATGGCGCGAGCCAGAATTTCGAGGGTGTGCATGACCCTGGTGCGGTTGCCCCGCTGTTTGAGACCGTCGGAGAGCTGCATCATGCAGCCGGGGCAGCCGGTGACCACAGCCTCGGCGCCGGTTTTGATGATGGAGGCGCTTTTCATCTGGTTGATGGCCAGGGAGCTTTCGTAGTGGTAGACGTTGAAGGTCCCGCCGAGGCCACAGCACTTGTCGGCTCCCTCCATCTCGGCCAGTTCGACGCCGGGTGCCCCGCGCAGGAGTTCCCTTGGTTGGCGGGTGATGGCGCGGGTTCTCAGGTGACACGGGTCATGGTAGGTGATTCGCATACTGTCACCGGCTCCGGTCTCTTCCGGGTTCAGCCCCAATATCTGGAGGAGCTGGGATGCATCCACGGTTTTGTCGGCAATGGCCTTGAGGCGGGCCGCCAACTCCGGGTGCCGCTTCCCCACCAGGTTGGGGTAGAACTTGTGGAGCGCTCCGCCGCAGGTGGCGCAGGCGGTCATGATGTAGTCGGCCTCGTACCGCTCCAGTTCGGCCAGGTTCTTTTCCGCCAGGCCGCGCACTGTGTCCAGGTCACCGCCGGACATTCCCGGCAGACCGCAGCACTGCTGGTTCTTGGGGATGATAACCGTGCACCCCAGGTGCCGGAACAGGGCCAGGGCTGCCTCCCCCACCTGCGGGTAGCAGAAGTTGGTCATGCAGCCGACGAAATAGACGATGCGCGGTTTTCCAGGCTCCCCCGGTATCACTTCGGGGTGGCGGTCCATGAAGGGCTTTTTCGCCAGGGGGGGGATGTGGCGCTTTCCCCCCACGAAGGGGAGGGGAAAGCGGAGCCGCAGCCCCGAGGTCTCCGGCACTTTGCGGAAGAAGAGGGGGCCGAGGATGCGGGCCGCTGCCGCACCGAATTTCATGAGAGTGCGGTTCCGAATCACCCGCCCCACGGCCGTGTGGAAGGTGGTGAGACCCCGCTGGCCGGAGAGGGCTTCCCTGGCCGTCATGACGATTTCGTCAGTGGGGACGTCGTTGGGGCACTTCTCCACGCAGCTGCCGCAGAGAAGGCACTTGGACATGGCGGTGTAGGTGGCGTCATCCAGCTCGATATCGCCTTTCAGGAGGTGTTGGGCCAGGGCCACTTTCCCCCGGGCCACGGCCGGCTCCTTGCCGAAAGTGGCGAAGGCGGGGCAGTGGGCCCGGCAGGCGCCGCACTTCACACATTTTTTCAGTTCGTTTTCGACTCGTTTCAACGGATCCACGGATAAAACCTTTCGACGAATTTCAAGCAACCGGGAACATCTTCCCCGGATTGAGAATGTTGTTGGGGTCCAGGGCCTTTTTGATGGCCTGCATGGCCGCCACTTGGGCCGGTTTCAGCTCCAGGTGGATAAAGGGCTGCTTGGCGAGCCCAACTCCGTGCTCGCCGGACATGGTGCCGTTAAGGTCGAGAGCCGCCTGGAATACCTCGGCGATGGCCTTGTGGGCTTTCTCCTCCTGCCCCGGCACCGACTTGTCGATCATGACATTGACGTGGATGTTGCCGTCGCCCGCATGGCCGAAGTTGACGATGGGAATATCGTACTTCTGCTGGATTTTCTCAATAACGCGGATGACATCCGGCACCTTTGAGCGGGGGACGACAATGTCCTCGTTGAACTTGTCCGGGTTCACGTCCCGAAGCGATGGGGAGACCAACCGCCGTACCTTCCAGAGGGCTTCGGATTCGGCGGCGTCCTTGGCAACTTTGCACTCCACGAGCCCCAGGGGCTTGACCAGTTCCTGGATGCGGGCGGCCTGTTTCTCGATGAGCTCCCGGTCGCCGTCCACTTCGATGATGAGGACGGCCCGGCCGCTGGCCGGAATCCCCAGGTTGAAGCGTTTCTCCACGCACTGGAGCGTGGCGTGATCCATAAACTCCAGGGTGGTGGGGATGATTTTGTTGCCGATGATGGTGGAGACCGCTTTGGCGGCGCCGTCGATGGAGTCGAAGATGGTCATCATGGTCTTCTTCGCCTCGGGGAGCGGCAGAAGCTTGAAGATGATCTTGGTGATGACGCCGAGAGTCCCTTCGCTGCCGCAGACGAGGCGGGTCAGGTCGTATCCCACTACCCCCTTGTAGGTCTCGCCGCCGGTGCGGATGACCTCGCCGGTGGGGAGCACCACTTCGAGCCCCATGACGAAGTCACGGGTGACGCCGTACTTCACGCAGCGGGGGCCGCCGGCGTTCTCGGCCACGTTNNCCCCCAGGGTGGAGAACTTGAGGGAGGCGGGGTCGGGGGGGTAGAAGAGCCCCAGTTTCTCCACCTCGATCTGGAACTGCTCGGTGACCACGCCGGGCTCCACCTCGGCGATGAGATTCTCGGTGTCGATGCGGAGGATGCGGTTCAGCCGCGTCACCACCAGGACGATGCCCCCCCCCTTGGGGAGTGCCCCGCCGGTGAAGCCGCTGCCGGCCCCCCGGGGATAGACCGGGAACTTTTCGCGGTTGGCCACTTTCAGGACGGCCGAAACCTCTTCGGTGGTGCCGGGATGGACTACGGCGTCGGGGAGAAATTCCATCTGGGTGGCGTCGTAGCCGTAGCAGATCAGGTCCTGGCGATCGGTGGCCACGTTGTCGGCGCCGACGATTTGTTTCAATTCATCAATAATTCGCTTTTCCAACATGAAAACCTCGGTTTGAATAACACGGAGAGGCGGAGAACACGGAGAGAAACTTTTATAATCAGAGTCTTTGAAAAAATGGTTTGCTTGATTTACAGGGCAATTCTGGCGTTTTGCTTTGTTCTCGCTCTTCTCCGTGTGCTCCGTTTCTCCGTGTTATTTATTTGTTTGTTGCAACTGGCAGCACCGTTCCCCCCTCGGGGATGACATAGGCGGTGTAGTCGGCCGGGAGCAGCTCCGTCGCCTGTGCCATGGCCTCGTCAAGGGTCCTGGCGTGGGTCATTCCCATGGTGCGGACTTCCTCCGGGGGGAGGTCCGAAACGAGGATGATACGGAATTTTTGCGCTTTCTGCAGCAGGGAATAGGCGGTCTGCCCGTTAATCTCGTAATGGCTCCGCAGGCGCGCCTCAAAGGGGGCCAGCTCCCTGAACCGGAACCAGTCGAAGAAGGTGGCGTTCCCGTAGCCGTCCCGGCACTGGGCCAGAAGGACCATGACGCCACCCTCTTTGAGGGCCTGGCTGCCGTATTCCATGGCCTTGTGGGACTGGATGACGTTGATGTCTTTTGGAAATCCCCCGCAGGAGACCACGACGAGGTCCGCTTTCTCCTGCAGCGGCCAGGCGAAACGCTCGGCGTAGTACCGGCATCCCTCTTCGTGGGCTTCCCGCCAGTGCCCTGCAAAGGCGGCCATAATCCGCTTGTCGGGGGAGAGGACCGTGTTCAGGATGAAGTCGGGCTCCACCATGGCGCACGCCTCCACCATGGCGCCGTGGACCGGGTTCCCCTCCAGGTTGCCGGTAACGGCCAGGGGGTTCTTGCCGGTTCCCTCGCCGGGGTTCAGGACGGCGAAGTGGCTGGCCATGCAGGTTGCCCTGGCCGCCACGCCGGGGAGGATGCTCTTGCGCCCCCCACCGAAGCCGGCGAAGTAGTGGAAGCCGATGGTGCCGGTGAGGATGACCCGGTCCGCCTCCACCACCCGGCGATTCACCGTTACGTCGATGCCGTTGGCGGTGCGGCCGATGAAGGCCAGTTCCCCCGGATTGTCGCAGTCGTGGTCAATGATCGGGATTCGGCCATGGAGAGGGCCGGCGATCTTTTTGTGCTCGTGCTCCGTCTGCTTCCGGTGAATGCCGAGGGCCACGAGGATTTCCATGTCCCGCTCCCGGATGCCGGCGGCAACGAGGCGTTCCACGAGGAGCGGGAGGTAGATATCGCTCCCGGTGTAGCGGGTGATGTCGGACGTTACGATGACAACCCGCTCCCCGGCCTTGAAGGAACTGATCAGGGCGGCGCAGTGGTCGAGGGCTGCGCCGATGATGGTTTCCGGCTCCTCCGGCGCGGCGGGAGCCGCCGGACGGATCACGCCGAGGAGTCGTTCCGGCGGGAGGTTCAGGGGAAGCAGGATGTCACCGTAGTGCAGGTCCATGAAATGGGTAACCCTTAGAAACCTTTGTGGTATTCGGATACCTGCCGGGCGAAGTTGCGTCCGAACTCGAAGCAGGCCTCTTCGTCGGTCGGTGAGGGGCGATAAGCGATCTGGATTCCCGGTTCAACGGTTTGGAGTCCCATTGATTTAAACACGTCATAGGCTTCCTTCACGGCGCCCCCGCCCCAGCCGAAGCTGCCGAAGGCTCCGATAATCCGGTTTTTGGGGCGCAGCCCCCGGATGTGGGTGAGGAATTCGGCAACGCTCGGGTAGAGTATGTTGTTGAGGGTCGGCGAGCCGATGAGGGTGCCGCGGCATTTCCAGAATTCCTTGATGGCTACGCTGGTGGGGGTGGCCCGCAGCTTGATGACCCGGCAGTCGAGCCCTTCGGCCCTGATCCCTTCTGCAATGGGGACAGTCATCTTCTCGGTGCTCTGCCACATGGTGTCGTAGATGATGGCCACCGACTCCCGTGCCTTGCTGTTTGCCATGTCCAGGTACATGTTGAGCACTTTGCCCGGGTTCTTGCGCCAGATGAGGCCGTGGTCCGGGGCGATCATGTCGATTTCCAGCCCTTTGGTCTGGATCTCGGCGATCTTGTTCTTGATCATCTGGCCGAAGGGCATGAGGATGTTGGCGTAGTAGTCGATGACTGAATCTTCGAGCTTGGGAACGGATTCGGAAATTTCGAATTCATCGTCGAAGCGCACGGCCGAAGCTATGTGCTGCCCGAAGGCGTCCTGGGAGAAGAGGACCTTGTCCTCGCGGGCATAGGTCACCATGGAGTCGGGCCAGTGGAGCATGGGGGTTTCCAGGAATTCCAGGGCCCGCTTGCCGATGGTGATGGTGTCGCCAGTCTTGACGGTCTTCACGTTCCAGCGGGAAAGGTCGAAGAAGCGGTCCAGGCCTTTCTTCCCCTTCTCCGATATGTAGATGGTGGCGTTGGGGGCCAGGTCCATGACACAATCGAGGCTCGTGACGTGGTCGTTCTCGATGTGGTTGATGATGACGTTCTTGATGCGCGCCGGGTCCACAACGCCGCTGATGTTCTTGATGGTGTATTCGGCGAAGTCGTACTTGACCGTGTCAATGAGGGTAATCTCGTCGTCCATGATCAGGTAGTTGTTGTAGGTGGTTCCCCGAGGGGTCTCGTAGCCGTGGAAGTCGCGCACCGCCCAGTCGACGGCGCCGACCCAGTAAATATCCTTTTTTATCTCAACTGCCTTCACGGGCATATCCTCCTGTTCGTGGTGTCGGTTCATGGTGTATCTGCCGGCGGGAGAGTTCCCGAAGGCTTAAAACTAAAGCGGGAGCGCCGTGGCGCCCCCGCCTTGAGCAATCTGTCGGGGGGGTTACATTTCGGTGAGGACCCGTTCGTCGTAGACGGCCTCGATTTTCAGCTTGTGCCCCTTCTCGATGTCGGCAAGCACCAGCAGCATCCGCTTGAACTTGGGGTCGTCGGTAAGCTCGGAGGCTGCCGTATAGAGCTTGTAAGCGTTTTCCTCGGTTTTCATGGCGTAACGGAGAATTTCCGGATAGCTCATGTCCTCCCGGAACGGAAGCTCCGTCATGTATTCAGCGATTTTCATGTCGGGGCGGTCGGCGATCGTGTACTTTTCGGCTCCACCGATGTCAAGCTTTTCGAAGGCAACCTTGTGACCGGCCTCTTCGTCGGCCATTTCCTCAAACATCTTGCGGGCAGAGATGCTGGTAGCCTTCTGTGCCGCGGTCTTGTAGAGCTGATAGGCGTTTTCTTCCCGCTGAACGGCGAATTTGATGATATCGTCAAGGGTTTTGAATTCCATCAGGTCTTTCCTCCAAAGTGCTGATAGTTATCATGATTACATTATTGATGGTCTATTGAACTTCCTCGAACTGATCGCTACCGACTCCGCAAACGGGGCAGACCTCGGGAGGTTCTGGTCCCTCATGGATGTAGTCACAGATAACGCATCTCCATCTTTTCATCGTGCCCTCCTTTCGCTGTTAGTGTCATAGGCAAGCAGTCGGGACAAATCCCGCTGAAGTTGACGGAATAGTCAATTACGGTAAACCCTGCTTCCGTCTCGGCCGGCAGCTGTGAGAGATGGATGGCGGGGTTGTGCAGGTCCTGGATTTTCTGGCAGTGGATGCAGTGGATGTGGTGATGGCGCTCCGCATTTGCATCGTAGCGTGCCTTGGATTCGGGGTTGCTGATCTTTTGGACGACACCGATTCCCACCAGGGTTTCCAAAACCCGGTATACGGTGGTGCGGGATATCCCCCGGAGCCTGCCGCGGACTGCGTCGTAAAGCTGGTCGGCGGAAGGGTGATCCGTTCGCTCTGCCAGGGCGTCGAGAACTACCCGGCGCTGGACGGTCATGGCCAGCCCGTTCCGGCGGCACCGTTCCTCCAGATCCCGAAGTTTTTGCGCTTTGAAGCTTATGATGGATTTCATGGTAATTGGTACTTTATTGCAAGCCTTTGAGGCAGTCAAGGGGATTCCTGGGAGTTCACGGTTTTCGAGTCGTTGTAGCGTAAGAAAGGTGCCCGGGTGAGGTTATTTAAAGATTGACAAAACCCCGCATATCCTATAACAATTTTACGTTTTTTGTTTACGGTGAACCGCTTGTTTGGTGAGGGTTTTAAGCCTTTCGCAGGCTATTTTTAGAGGAGGTTGGTAAATGGAACAATATGCAGTCTACTTCGCCCTGGCCTGTGCCGTGGCGGCCGTCGCCTACGGTCTCTTTTCGGCACAGTGGATTCTGGGCCTGCCCCAGGGTAACGATCGGATGCGCCAGATTGCCGCGGCTATCCAGGAGGGTGCCGGCGCCTACATGAAGCGCCAGTACACCATCATCGCAGTCGTCGGGGTGATCATGTTCATCGCCCTGTTCGCAACGCTGGGGATGAAGACCGCCATCGGCTTCGCCATCGGTGCTCTCTTCTCGGGTCTGACCGGCTTCATCGGCATGTTCGTTTCGGTTCGCGCCAACGTCCGCACCACCGAAGCAGCAAAGTCCGGCATTCACAAGGCCCTTAACGTGGCCTTCAAAGGGGGCGCCATCACCGGCATGCTAGTTGTCGGCCTCGGCCTCCTGGGCGTTGCCGGTTACTATGTTATCCTCCAGCAGATTATGCCCGGCGCACCGGTCAAGGATGTGGTCAGCCAACTGGTTGGTCTTGGTTTTGGCGGTTCGCTCATTTCCATCTTTGCCCGTCTTGGCGGCGGCATCTTCACCAAGGGTGCCGACGTGGGCGCCGACCTGGTCGGCAAGGTGGAGGCCGGGATTCCCGAGGACGACCCCCGCAACCCGGCGGTTATCGCCGACAACGTTGGCGACAACGTTGGCGACTGCGCCGGCATGGCCGCCGACCTGTTCGAGACCTATGCCGTAACCCTCATCGCTGCCATGCTCCTGGGGGCCATCGCTTTCACCGGTAACACTGCAGCCGTCAACTACCCGCTTATCCTTGGCGGTATCTCCATCATCACCTCCATCATCGGTACTTTCTTCGTTAAGCTTGGTGGGAGCCAGAAGATTATGCCGGCCCTCTACAAGGGACTGATCGCTTCAGCGGTTCTGGCCTGCATCGCCTTCTATTTCGTGACGGTCCAGATGTTCCCGCAGGGACTTACCAACGCCTATGGCGAGACCTTCACGGCCTCCAGCATTTTCATCTCTGCCATCGTCGGTCTTGTGGTCACCGGTGCCATCTTCTGGATCACCGAATACTACACCGCAACGGAGTACGGGCCGGTTAAGCATATCGCACAGGCCTCTACCACCGGCCATGCCACCAACATCATCGCCGGCCTCGGTGTCTCCATGAAGTCCACCGCTATGCCGGTTATCGTCATCGCTGCCGGCATCATCGTCGCCTTCCAGTGCGCCGGGGTGTACGGCATCGCCATTGCCGCCGTCTCCATGCTGTCTCTGACCGGCATCGTCGTTGCCATGGACGCCTACGGCCCCATCACCGACAACGCCGGCGGCATTGCCGAGATGGCAGAACTGGACGACTCGGTCCGCGCCGTTACCGATCCGCTTGACGCCGTCGGCAACACCACCAAGGCGGTCACCAAGGGTTATGCCATCGGCTCCGCCGGCCTCGCCGCGGTTATCCTCTTCACCTCCTACGTGGATGAGCTGAAGCTGGCCGGCAAGACCATCGACTTCAACCTGGCCGATCCTTACATCATCGTCGGCCTGTTCCTCGGCGGGATGCTTCCCTACTACTTCGCCGCCCTCTGCATGGAGGCGGTTGGCAAAGCGGGCGGTTCGGTCGTTGAAGAAGTCCGTCGCCAGTTCCGCGAGATCAAGGGGATCATGGAAGGGACCGGGAAGCCCGACTACGCCTCCTGCGTCGATATCGTGACCAGGACTGCCCTCAGGGAGATGGTCATCCCCGGCATCATCCCCATCGCAGCACCGATCATCATCGGCTTCACCCTGGGTCCCAAGGCCCTGGGCGGGGTTATCGTCGGCACCATCGTTACCGGGATCTTCGTGGCCATCTCCATGACCACCGGCGGCGGCGCCTGGGACAACGCCAAGAAGTACATTGAAGACGGCTACCACGGCGGCAAGGGTGGCGACGCCCACAAGGCTGCCGTCACCGGCGACACCGTCGGCGACCCCTACAAGGATACCGCCGGCCCCGCCGTCAACCCGATGATCAAGATCATCAACATCGTGTCGCTCCTCATCGTGCCGCTTCTGGCCAAGCTGGGCTAAGCGAACGAATTTTGCTGCAAAACGCGAAGGGCGGCCGGAGTTACTCCGGACCGCCCTTTTTTCGTGCGTTAGCCAGGATTGCCAGACCAGGGCGCTCCTTTATTCTCTGACGTAGATGTCCTGATCCGATTCGTGCACCATGGCCATGATGTGGCGGTACTCTTCCTCGATCATCGCCAGATGCTTCTCGGTCTCTTTGATGACCCCCTGGAAGATGGATCTGACGAGGGGATCGATGATGTCTTTCGCCAGGACCGTGTACTGGTTGATGCAGGCACTTTCCTCCTTGATGGCCAGTTCGAGGGCTGCCTGCTCCGGAGTATCCTCCCCAACGGCCTTCAAGAGGGCCGTGTACGTGGGGTTTTTCATGTCCGGCGGCTGCGCCATGTATGTGGCCACATCGCCGAATTCCCCTCCCTTGTAATGGTCGAAGAATGCCTTTAGGTGCCCCACTTCTTCATTGGCCAGGAGGTCGAAGACTTTCTGCGCCCGTTCGTTCTTGGTCACCGAAGCTGCCTTCCGGTAAAAGTCCATGCTGTCCTTTTCGCCCTTTATTGCAAGCTTCAGGGCCTCTTGAACCGAATACTCTCTACCCATACCGTTACCCCCTTTCATCGTATTCCATGTTGGTGTGTAAACAAAGTATAGCGGTAAATTGTTACGGTTCAACCAGGCGTTATTTTTAGTCAATCCACCAGCAGATCGTTTACCACAACTCCCGCCATGGTGAGTCCGAAGATGCTCGGAATGAAGGAGATGCTTCCGAGGATGTTCCGGCGGTGCTCGCAGGAGAAGTGCTGCTCCTCCTTGTTGGGGCAGATGCAGTTGGAGCGGCAGCCGGCATCGGCCACCGCCTGTTCACGGGGCTCTTCGGTGGAGTAGACTACCTTGACGCCGTTCTTGATCCCCTGCCGGCGCAGCTGCTTGCGGACTACTCGCGCCAGGCCGCAGACGCTGGTTTTTGAGATGTCGGCCACGCGGATGCTGGTAGGATCCAGTTTGTTGGCGGCCCCCATGCTGGAGATGATCCGCAGCTCCCGCTCCCGGCAGCTGCGGATCAGGTGAAGCTTGCTCGTGATATGGTCAATGGCGTCCACCACGTAATCGTATCCTCCCGAGAGGAGGAATTCGCTGTTTCCTGCTTCATAAAAATCCTTCTGGGGGACGATGTCCGCCTCGGGGTTGATGAGGCGGAGCCGCTCGGCCATGACCTGTACCTTGGCTCTCCCCACGGTGCCGTCCATGGCGTGGAGCTGGCGGTTCACGTTGGTGAGGCAGATATCGTCGAAGTCCACGAGGACCAGGCGGCCTACTCCTGCCCGGCAGAGGGCTTCAGCGGCGAAGCTTCCGACTCCGCCGAGGCCGAATATGGCTACGGTGGACTGCCGGAGCCGGTGGAGCTTCTCCGGGCCGATGAGGATCTCTGTGCGTGAAAAGCGGTGGAGTGCGGACATGGGTATACCTCGGTGAAGTTGAATTACAGGCGAAAGAGCCGCGTGGCGTTGGCGCTTGTGATCCGGGCCACCTGCTCCGGAGTCACCCCCTTCAGTTCTGCCAGGCGGCGGGCCGTCAGGGTGAGGAAGGCCGGCTCGTTGGGGGGTCCGCGAAGGGGCTCCGGGGTCATGTCGGGGGCGTCGGTTTCGAGAAGAAGGTGCTCCAGGGAGATTTCCCGGGCCACAGCCACGGGCTTCACGGCGTTAGCGTAGGTGACGGTCCCTGCCACGGAGATGAGGAGACCGAGCCGGATGCACTCCCGGGCGGTTTCCACGCTTCCGGAAAAGGCGTGCATGACCCCGCCGACGCGGGAAATCCCCTCTTCCCTAAGGAGCCGGAGCAGGGGCTCGAAGGCCCGGCGGCAATGGATAATGACCGGCACTCCAGCGGCCACCGCGATCCGGAGCTGTTCCCGGAATGCCATAACCTGTATGTCCCGGGGGATCCGGGTGAGCAGGTGATCAAGCCCGATTTCACCCACGGCAACGGCCGTGCCGGCAAGGGTGGCAAGCCGCGCCAGGGTATCGTCATTGGCCTGATCCGCCGCCTGGGGGTGGATGCCGAAGGCGGGAAAGACCCCGTCCTGTTCCAGCGCCAGGGAGGCGATTCCGTCCCATCCCGACGGGGCGACGCCGGGGACGATAATCCGGCCGACCCCGGCCTGTCGTGCTGCGGTCATAACCCCGGTGATTCGTGGGCGAAGCGTTGGATCATCCAGATGGCAGTGGGTGTCGGTCAGCATCGTGATGCTCCGCAATCCGGCGGCGGATACGGGGAGGTGGGGGAGCGGCTACGCCTGCCGGGAAAAATAATCGACAAGGGCGTCCGTCATGGCGGCAAGGGTGTATTTCGAGGGCTCCACGTGGACTTCAAGTCCCAGTTCCCGGCAGGTTTCGGCGGTGATGGGGCCGATGGCGGCGATTGTGATCCCTTTCAGGAGGTGGAGAAGCCGGTTCTCGCCCACGATGGCAGCCAGGTTATCCACGGTGGATGACGAGGTGAAGGTTACGCAGTCGATGCGCCGCTCTTCCAGTTCGGTGATTACGCCGGCGGGAAGGGCCTCGGGCATGACATTGCGGTAGGCCACCGGCGCAGTCACCTCGGCGCCCAGCGCTGCGAGCCCCTGGGGGATGATATCCCTGGCCCGGTCACCCTTGGGGAAGAGGATCCGTTTTCCCGCTATTGCCTCCGAACGGAACACCTCCACCACCCCTTCCCCTTTGTAGTCGGCCGGGATCAGGTCTGGACTGATGCCGAAGGGGGCCAGGGCCGCGGCGGTCTTTGGCCCCACGGCGCAGACCCGGCAGCCTCCAAGGGCGCGGGCATCTTTGCCTGACGCGGCGAGTCGTTCGAAGAAGAAGCGGACCGCGTTGACCGAGGTGAAGATAATCCAGTGGAACTGGTTCAACAGGGCGATTGCGCCGTCGAGGCCGTCCCAGCTCTCCGGCGGGACAAGGGCTATGGTGGGGCACTCCACGACCCGGGCTCCTAGGGCGCCGAGCATGGCACCGAACTCCCCTGCCTGGTCCGCGGCCCGCGTGACGAGGATGCTTTTGCCGAAGAGAGGCCGGTTGTCAAACCAGCGGAACTTTTCCCGCAGACGTACCACTTCGCCAACGATGGTGATGGCCGGAGCCTTGAAGCCGGTCTGGCGAGCCCTTTCAGCGATGTCGGCCAGGGTTCCGGTGAGGACTTCCTGTTCCGGGCGGGTGCCCCATCGGACCAGGGCTACCGGGGTTTCGGGAGAGCGGCCGTGGGCCATGAGATTTTCCGTGATCTGGGGAAGGTTCTTGATTCCCATATAGAAGACCACGGTGCCGCTTCCAAGCGACAGCCCCTCCCAGTCGATCTGGGATACTTCCTTGTCATGCCCCTCGTGGCCGGTCACGAAGGCGACGGAGGTGGTAATGCCCCGGTGGGTGAGGGGGATGCCGGCATAGGCCGTGGCCCCTATGCCCGCCGTGACGCCGGGGATGATCTCGAAGGGAATCGCCGCCGCCACGAGGGCTTCGCACTCCTCGCCGCCCCGGCCGAATACGAATGGGTCTCCCCCCTTGAGCCGGGCTACAACGTTGCCCGCCAAGGCTTTTCCCACGAGCAGTTCGTTGATCTGCCACTGCTCGCGGTTGTGGTGGCCACCGACCTTTCCGGCATAGATGAGCTCGGCTCCGGGACGGGCGAAGCGGAGGAGGTCGTCGTTGGCGAGATAGTCATAGATGACCACGTCGGCAAGCTCCAGGCACTCCCGTCCCCTGACCGTGATGAGGCCCGGGTCGCCGGGGCCGGCGCCGATGAGGTAGACGAGCGGTTTTTTAGGAGATTTTTCTGGCATCGGGCAGGCTAAACCGGGATTTCCTTTTCCCGGGAAACTTCCCGCTGGTAGACCTCGGCAAGAATCTCATGTGCTCCGTCCGCCAGCAGCTTTTCCGCCAGGGCAATGCCGAGCTTCTCGCAGTCGGCTACCGGTCCGGTGATGGTGTCTTTGACGGAGCGCGAGCCATCCACCGAGGCGACGAAGCCGGTGAGGGTGAGGGTGTCGCCGGCAACCTGCCCGTGGGCGGCGATGGGTACCTGGCAGCCCCCTTCGCAGCGCCACAGGAGCGCCCGCTCGGCCCTGACCGCGTGGGCGGTATCCGGGTGGTTGAAGAAGGCGATGGTTTCCTTGATCGTTTCGTCATCCAGACGGCACTCGATGCCGAGAGCTCCCTGGCCGATGGCCGGAAGCGACAGTTCAACCGGCAGGTACTCAGTAACCTGATCAGCAAAGCCCAGGCGCTTGAGCCCCGCCGCGGCCAGAATCACTGCGTCCAGGTTTTCGTCGGTGAGTTTCCGCATGCGGGTCTCGACGTTGCCGCGGATAATCACCATCTGGAGGTCTGGGCGCACCTTGAGGAGCTGGGCCTGGCGACGCAGGGCCGAGGTGCCGATCTTTGCCCCCTGGGGAAGGTCGGCGAACTTGACTCCGTTGGAGATGACGGCGTCGCGCGGGTCTTCCCGCTCGGTGATGCAGTAAAGACCCAATCCTTCAGGGAATTCGGTGGGTACGTCCTTCATGCTGTGTACCGCGATGTCAATTTCGCCCCGGAGCATCGCCTCTTCGATCTCCTTCACGAAGAGACCTTTGCCCCCAACCTGAGCCAGGGGGACGTCAAGAATCTTGTCCCCGATGGTCTTGATCTTGACGAGTTCCACCGTCATGCCGGGATAGCGCTTCTCCAGCTCTCCCTTTACCCAGTTTGCCTGCCAGAGGGCGAGCTGGCTCGCCCGGGTTCCTATTCTAAAATGCTTGGGTGCCATTGCAGTCTCCTTTTGTATTTCTTTTTCCTGATCTATTCTTCCAACTCCCCGAGGTCCTCATCGTCCGCCCCTCCGGTCTGGAGCTCGAAAAGGGTGCGCAGTGCATCCACGTAGAGGTCGGTTCTGCCCCCCTGGCCAGCCCGCTTTAGAGTTGCGGTGGGGGGGTGGAGGAGCTTGTTTATGATGGCGGCTGTCAGGGCGTCGAGCCGCTTCGCGCCATCGGGGGGGATGTCTTTCCATGAAGCGAGAGTTTTCTCCAGTTCGGCTTTCCTGGTTTCCTCGAACTTGGAACGCAGGGCCACGATTGTCGGCGTCACTTCGAGATTCGAAAGCCATTTGTGGAACTGGCCGATCTCTTCGTCGATGATTGCCTCGGCCTTTTTCGCCTCTTCCGCCCGCTGCTGCAAATTGCTGGCGACAACCCCCTGAAGATCGTCCATGTCGTAGAGATAGACGTTCTCCACGTTGTTCACCTTGGGGTCGATGTCCCGAGGGACGGCGATGTCGATGAAGAACATCGGCTTGAGCTTGCGGCGGCGGATGACTTCTTCCACATCCCTGGGCTTGATGATGAACTGGGTGGCCCCGGTGGAGGAGAGGACGATGTCGGCCTTGTGGAGCTGGTCGAACAGGTCTTCGAACTGCACCGGCTTCCCCTCGAATTCTTCAGCCAGTTTCACGGCACGCTCGTAGGTGCGGTTGGTGACCATGACGCCGCGCACCCCGTTGTTGAGGAAGTGCTTGGCCGCCAGTTCGCACATCTCGCCGGCGCCGATGAGCATGACCGTCTTGTCGGAGAGATCGCCGAAGATCTTGCGGGCTAGTTCCACGGCGGCGAAGGATACGGAAACGGCTGACGAGGCGATTTTCGTCTCGGTACGTACCCGCTTGGCCACGGAAAAAGCCTTGTGGAGGAAGCGGTTGAGGATTATGCCGCTTGTCTTGAACTCGGCGGCGTGGCCGTAGGCGGTCTTGATCTGTCCCAGGATCTGGGGTTCTCCCACAACCATGGAGTCGAGGCTGGAGGCAACCCGGAAAACGTGGCGGATGGCTGCTTCGCCATGGTGCGCATAGAGGTGCGGTTCAAGGGTTTCGGGGGCGATGCCGTGGTAGTCGGCAAGGAAGCGTTTCACCCGCGCCATGCCTCCGGCAATGTCGCGGGTAGAGATGTAAATTTCAACCCTGTTGCAGGTGGATACGATGACCGCTTCGGCAATGTCTTCCAGAGCCAGCAGCGTCCGCAGCGGTTTCTCCATCTGGGTCGGAGCGAAGGCGACTTTTTCCCGTATATCTACGGAGGCGGTCTTGTGCGACAGCCCCACAACCACAATGTTCATGCGAGCCTCTTACGTCTTATTTGTAGCTGTGCAGCCCCGGCAGGAACAGGTTCACGCCGAGGAATGTGAACAGGAGGACAAAGAAGCCGACAATGGCCAGGATTGCGGCTTTCTTGCCCCGCCAGCCGGTGGTGAGCCTGCCGTGGAGAAGCGCCGCGTAGACAAACCAGGTGATGAGCGACCAAGTCTCCTTCGGGTCCCAGCTCCAGTAGGTTCCCCATGCCGATTCCGCCCAGATGGCTCCCGAGATGATGGCGAAGGTAAGCAGCGGGAACCCGATGGTGAGGCAGCGGTAGTTGATTTCGTCAAGCACGTCAAGGGATGGGAGCTTCTGGTACATGGGGCCCAGCTTCTTGTTCTTCAGGAAATGCTGTTGGATCAGGTACATGATGGCTGCGCCGAAGGCAACGGCAAAGGCGGCGTAGCTCAGGAATGCCATGATCGTGTGCAGTGCCAGCCACTTGCTCCTGAGGGCCGGGTTCAGGGGCATGATGGCCGACGGAAAACCGGTTGAGACTGCCATTATCAGCAGTGCCAGCGGGGTTACGAAGGAGCCGAGGATTAAAATCCGGTACTTGCGCTCGAAAAGTATGTATACGCCCACAATGGCGAGACTGAAGAAGGATAGGGACTCGTGGAGGTTGGTAATGGGGGTGTGTCCCGCCTCCAGATAGCGGTCAACCGTATAGGCTAAATGGATCGCGAATCCTGCCGTGATAATCCAGCGGGAAGCTTTCCCGAGCAGTTCCTGCGGTTTGACGAGATAGGCCAGGTAGGCAACGGTGGCGGCGAAATATACGGCCAGGGTCAGGTTGAAAAGCAGGGTGTTCATGGGAGGTCCTCAGGCCTCGTCCCCAGGGCGGCCAGGGTGAATCCGGGGCCGGCGTGGGTCGCGAGGAGTCGGTCGATCGCATTGTACTCCCCCTGCCGGATCAGCTCGGGGAGGTTTGCGTCGGCAAGGGCGCGTAAAATCGATTTATTGTAGGGGGTGTTGCCACGGGCAGTCAACAGCTTTTCACGTACCGCACCGAGTATCGCCAGTGTTTCTGCGTATTCAGGGCCGAATTGCCGCGCCAGGTCATTGCGGAGACGCCGGGCCAGGGCCGGACTTTTCCCCCCCGTTGAAACTGCAATGGCGAGGTCGCCCCGGTGCATGACGGCGGGGGTCGTGAAATTTCCCCGTTCCGGGGCATCCACAATGTCCGCAAGTATGCCGAGGTCCGATGCCTCCCGAGCCACCGCCAGGTTCACGGCCGGGTCGTTCGTGGCGGCAAAGACAAGAAAGGTCCCTTGCAGGTCTCCCGCTGCATAAGGCCGACGGCGGCAGGTGATTCTCGCATCCCCTGCAAGTTCCTCCAGGCGTGGGGCGATTGATGGTGCAATTACGGTGACCCGTGCTCCTGCTTCGAGGAGAAGGAGGCACTTGCGCGTGGCAATGGCACCGCCGCCGACAATTACTGCCGGGCGGTTGCGGATATTCAGGTTGACGGGGAACTGGGTCATGGGCCTCGCCTGTCCCGTATAAATGGGAGGTCTTGTCTGTACCAGATTTTATGCAAATTGCCAAGGGGTCGGAGTTTTGACTTTTCATCCTTGAAGTTTTGGGGAAGCTCGTCTATATTCTAAAAGTACAATATGTCTGACAAGGAGGCTTTCATGGCCAGTGAAAAAGTGCTGATGTTCAACGATGATAACTTCGACGCCGATGTGCTTAAGGCTTCTGTTCCGGTTCTCGTCGATTTCTGGGCAACATGGTGCGCCCCCTGCAAGGCTATCGCTCCGGTCATTGACGCTATTGCCGAAGAGTATGAAGGCAAGGTGAAAGTGGGCAAGGTGAATGTGGACGACAACCCCGGTACCCCCGGCAAGTATGGCGTGCGCGGAATCCCTACGGTCATACTCTTCAAGGATGGCAAGGTCGTTGATCAGGTTGTGGGCGCGGTTCCCAAAGCCCAGCTCGAGGCCCTGATCAAGAAGGCTATCTAAGGCGTAGGTAAGGGCCGAGGCATAAAATTATGCGAATTGTACGAGCATTGACCGCGTTTGTCGTGGCGGCCGCCTTTACGGTGGCGTTTGCCGCGCCTTCCTTTGCAATTCCCCAGAAGGGGTCGCCCGCTCCGTCTCTTAAGGTTGTGAGCACTTCGGGGCAGCAGATAAGCCTTGCCAACTACAGGGGATATGTTCTCGTCATCGACTTCTTTGCCACCTGGTGCCCTCCCTGCCGGGATGCTGTCCCCCACCTGAACGGTTTGAGCCGCAAGTACGGGAAGCAGGGGCTCCAGATTCTTGGCCTTTCCCTTGATGATGGCGATGAAGATGTGCTCAAGGATTTTGTTGCCAGCAAACGGCTTGTTTATCCGGTGGCCCTGGCCGGCAAGGACATTCAGGCCGACTATGGTCTCCGTTCGCTGCCGACGGTGTACGTCATCGACAAGAAAGGGAACGTGGCTGACAGGTTTATGGGCGGGTCTGACGCAACGCTCAAAAACATGGAGAATCTCATCAAGAAATTGCTGGCAGAGAAATAGGCAGATTCGGCAGTCAGTTGCCCAAAGGCGGCATCCCGATTCAGGGGGTGCCGCCTTTGTCTTTTTCATGCAATGCCATCCAGATGGCTTCCGCCAGAGCCGGCGGTATCGAAGTCATGGCAGCCAGTTCCTCTCGGCTTGCCGCTCTTATCCCGCGGATGCTCCCGAAGTGGCGAAGCAGTTCTCTGCGCCGCTTCGGCCCGATGCCGGGAATTGCGTCAAGGGCCGATTGGATGGTGTCCTTGCCCCGCAGTTTCTTGTGGTAGGTGATGGCGAAACGGTGTGCTTCATCGCGGATTTGGGCCAGAAGGAGCAGCGGCGCGCTGTTCTGGCGGAGCACCACCGGATTCTTGCGGCCCGGAAGAAATATCCGTTCGGCGCTACGGCTCAGTTCCTCTGCCGCCATGTCCTGCTCTACGCGGCTTTTGGCCAGTGACGCCGCATCTATGCCCTCAACCTGCAGTTCACGAAGGACCGTGGTCAGGATGTTCAGCTGGCCGGGGCCGCCATCCACTATAATCAGGTCGGGATATCCGTCCCGTGTCGGGCCGTCCCTGAATCTGCGGGAGAGAACCTCGTGCATCATGGCGAAATCGTCGGCGCCGGAGACGGTTTTTATGCGATAGTGGCGATAGCTTTTCTTGTCCGCTTTGCCGTCGAGGAATGAAACCCTGCTCCCCACCGGGTAGCTTCCCTGGATGTTGGATATGTCGTAGCACTCTATGCGCCGGGGGAGCTTTCCCAGATGAAGCCGCTCCATCAGTTCGGCGAGAATCGTATCCGATCCTTCGTCCCGGTGCTGCTTCTCGCGAAGGGCTGTCTCGGCGTTCTTGCCCGCCAGTTTCACCAGGTCCGCCTTTGTTCCGCGCAGGGGGTGCGTAATCGCCAGCCGTTTTCCCCGGCACTCGGAGAGAAGCTCCTCCAGTGCGGTATCGTCGGCGATTGGGAGCGGCAGGAGCACCTGGTCGGGGATGAAGACTTCCCTGCTGTAGTAATCATTGAGGAATGATGAAACAGCTTCCTCATCCTCAAGCTCCCATGCAAGGATGTAGCTGCGGCTGCCGACAAGACGTCCCCCCCGTATGAAGAGGAGGGCAAGGGAGAGGGTATTTCCTTCCCGGTGCATTCCGAGAACATCGGCATCTCCTTCCGCAGTCACCATCTTTTGCTTCTCTACCGTTACTTCTATGGCGCGGATGAGATCCCGGAAGCGGGCAGCTTCTTCATAACGCTCCTTCTCTGCCGCCTCCGCCATTCGCTGTCGGTAGATTTTCATCAGCGCCCGGTTCCTCCCCTCGAGAAACAGGACCGCTCCCTGAACGAGTTCCTGATATTCTTCGGTGGTTATGCAGCCGTGGCAAGGTGCGGAGCATTGCTTCATCTGGTAAAAAAGGCAGGGGCGCCTGCGCTTGCGGCAAGTTTCAAGAGGGTAGTGGCGCAGGGGAAAAAGCTTGTAAAGTTGCTGGAGGGCTTCGCGCGCCGAGGAGGCTGATGAATAGGGGCCGAAATAGCTGGCGCCGTCCCGGAGCACCTTGCGAATTATGGTGATGCGGGGGAATTCCTCGGCCATGTCTATCCGGAGCGAGAAATAGGTCTTGTCGTCCCTGAGGTCCAGGTTGTATCGGGGACGGTGTTTTTTGATCAGGGTGTTCTCAAGGATAAGGGCCTCTTTCTCCGTATCGGTGACGATGACTTCAACGCTCGCCACCCTGGCCACCAGGAACCGGATGTGCCAGCGGGATTCTCCGGCCGCACTGAAGTAGGAGCGGACCCTTTTTTTGAGATTTTTGGCCTTTCCCACGTACAGGACCGTGTCGTCCGATCCCTTCATGAGGTAGACGCCGGGAGAGCCGGGGAGAGTGTTCAGGCGGGACTTGTCAAACATGCTGCTCAGTATACCCTTTGCCGGCGCCGATGGAAAGAGTGGCGGGGTATGTCTGATGCTTGCAAGCAACACTTGTTCCGTAGGGCCATTTTCCGCGTAGTTACAGGGTCTGGCGCAGGTATTCTTCATTGACAAGATGCGGTTATGGTGCTATGTAACTGAATCTGATTGCTCTAATTTCTTCGCCCTTACGATGGGAAAGGTCAAGCCTGTGGATTTTATGAAATATTTCCGCACTGCCGCTTTCCGGTGCCTGACCGGATGTCTCATAATTTCGTCGCTCCTTTCCTCACCCGTCTATGCCGTTAATTCCGAAGATTCCCAAATCTTTATAGCCGGTTTCAACGCATACCAGAAAAAAGACTACCAGACGGCCATCGAGCAGATGAAGGCGGTACTTGAAAAGTATCCTGATACCCCGCTGCGCGACATGGCCATCTTCTGGCTTGCCCGGGCCAACTTCAAGGCCGGTTTAGACCGGGATGCGGCCCGCTATATGTCCCAGTTCATAAAAGAGTATCCCGACAGCCCCCTCAAGGGAACCGTCGAAGATGAGCTGCTTGATCTTGTGGCGCGCTTCGACAAAGGGGAGCAGGTTCCTGCTGTCGCCAAACGTTCTGCTCCTGCGACAGTGGCCGCCGCGTCGGCGGCGGAGCGGAAAGCGCTGGCGGATAAGACGGCGGCTGCAAAACAGTCTGCGGAACAGGCTGCACGAAGTGTAACCGAGGCTGAGCGCCGCGCTGCAGAAAAGGCGGCTGCGGAAAAAGTCGCCGCCGAGCGTGCCGCTGCCGAGAAAGCTGCCGCAGAGAGGGCTGCCGCGGAACGCTTGGCTGCGGAGAAGTTTGCGAAGGAGAAAGCCGAAGCCGAACGTCTTGTCGCCGAAAAGGCTGCCCGGGAAAAGGCGGAGGCTGAGCGCATTGCCGCGCTGAAAGCCGCAGACGAAAAAGCCGCTGCTGAGCGTGTTGCCGCCGAAAAGGCCGCCGCGGAGCAGGCTGCCGTCGAACGCCTTGCTGCGGAGAAACTTGCGCGGGAGAAAGCCGAAGCTGAGCGCCTGGCTGTCGAAAAGGCTGCCAGGGAAAAAGCTGAGGCCGAACGCATTGCCGCGCTGAAAGCCGCAGACGAAAAAGCCGCTGCCGAGCGTGTTGCCGCTGAAAAGGCCGCCACGGAGCAGGCTGCCGCTGAACGCCTTGCTGCGGAGAAGCTGGCGCGGGAGAAAGCTGAAACCGAGCGGCTGGCTGTCGAGAAGGCTGCCCGGGAAAAGGCAGAGGCTGAGCGCATTGCCGTACTGAAAGCTGCTGACGAAAAAGCTGCCGCCGAGCGTGTTGCCGCCGAAAAAGCCGCCGTGGAGCGGGCTGCCGCTGAACGCCTGGCAGCGGAGAAACTGGCACGGGAGAAAGCCGAAACCGAGCGTCTGGTTGCTGAACAGGCGGCAAAGCAGAAGGCTGAAGCCGAGAAACGTGCCGCCGAACTTGTTGCGGCAGAGAAAGTGGCTGCCGAGAAGGCCGAAGCTGAGCGTCTGGCAGCGGAAAAGGCAGCCAGCGACAAGGCCACATCTGACCGTCTTGCCGCTGAGAAGGCGGAAGAGGGCAAGCGTGCGATTCTCAGGGAAAAGGCCATCGCCGAGTACAAGTCGCTCATCGATCGTTTCCCCGGCACGCGGGCGGCTGCTTCTGCGGTTGGCAAGCTGAAGGACCTTGGTATTGTCTACCCGGTTCCCGGGGCTGCCGTAGTGGCGGCAAAACCGGCGATTCCCGAGAAGAATGCCCAAGTCCTCTCCCTGGAGGTCGGGCAGTTTGCCGATGCTGACCTGACAATCGTTCCCGTGGGCCAGAGCCTGGAGGTCGGCAAGCGGCACGACATAGCCTTCGAGGTTCTCAACAGGGGTAACGGCTCCGACAGCTTCTATCTCGAGTCGGGCTTCCCCGTCGAGTTTGCGGCCCAGTTCGCCGATGCCGCCAGGAAGGAAATGCCCATCAACCTGACGCCGTCCCTCGCTCCCGGCGAGCGGTTCAGCGGCGTGATCTCCATAACCGTGCCGCGGGAATTCATCGACGGTCAGAAGATAATCTACCCCGTCAAAATCGCTTCGAGACTCGACAGCGATGCCACCCAGGCACGGGACATAATGCTTGCCGCTTCGGCACCGCTCCTCCGCGCCGTGGTCAAGACCGACAAGGGTGAGGTGCTTCCGGGCGAAAAGGTAACCTACCGGGTTGCCCTTCTTAACATCGGTACTGCAACTGCCCAAGGGGTAAGTCTGCGGCTCAATTATCCGCCCCAGTACGAACCGGCAGGTGTTGTGGAAGCCGGCTTCAAACAAGAGATGAAAGCTGCGCTGGTCTTTGACGGCATCCGTCTGGCGTCGGGAGAGAGCAGGGAGTTTGAGGTGGCGTTCCAGCTGAAAGAGGAGGCCATCGCCCAACAGGAACTCTTCCTGCGTGCCGATGTGGTGAACACCGAGCTTGAGACGCGCGACTCGTTCATTTCGGCAGCTTCTTTTGTCAAACCGGTGAGCGGTGTCGCCGTTAGGACCAACAGCGACAAACTGGTAGTTATTCCCGGCCAGTCGATATCCGTTCCCCTTATTGTAACCAACACCGGAAACGTGCGGGAGGATTTCCTCATCAAGCCCCAGCTTCCTCCCAACGTTACGTACACGTTCTATCAGGACATGAACCGGGACGGCATCCGCCAGGCAAATGAGCCCATGATCAACCACGTCGGCCCGCTGGCGCCGAAAGAGGAATCCTATGTAATCCTCGACCTCGCAACGCCGGCCACCGAGGCCGATGGGGCCGGTGCCACCGTCGTCATGGCCTTTGAGCCTGAAGGCGACAAGGTCAGGAGCGCTGTCGCCAACCTGCGGCTGCTATACTCCCGTCCGGTTGTCGAGCTTGCCATGACCGGCAAGGGGGGGAGACTCAAGCCGGGAGAGGTGTCATCATTCGAGCTTAATTTCACGAACCGCGGTTCAAGCATGGCTAAGGCGGTGGAACTCCAGAGTGTTCTGCCGCAAGACCTGGAGCTGGTTGCTTCGGATCCTTCCTTCGGTCGTGCCGGCAATGGCGATTATCTGTGGAAATTTGACGAACTTGGCGCTGGAGAGAAGCGGGTCATCAAGGTGACTTTCCGGGTCAAGGCAGGAACCGCAGTCGGCAGGAGCATCCAGGTGAAAAACGTCCTGAACTATCAGGACCAACTCGGGAACAGGTATTGATATGAACGGCACCCTCAGGCTTGTCGCGTCGTCTCTTGTCCTCTCCCTCGCATCGCTGGCGCCTGCCGGCGGCGCCGAGTACCTTCGCTACGCCCCCCAGCCATCGGACGGCAAGCCCATGTCCGGGCCGGGCGAGGGGGTTCTCGTAAAGCGCATCACTATCGAAAAAGGGGATACCCTTTACTCCCTGTCGCGGCGGTTCAGCGGCAAGGGTACCTACTTTTCCCAGATTCTCCTCTTCAACGAGATAGCGAATCCCAATCTTATCTACGCGGGAAACAGGCTACTGGTTCCCCTCAATCCCGGTCAGGGTGAGGGGGCGATGCCGCCGTCGCGGCGTACCGGTCACGCCGCACAGGGAAAAAGTGGCGGTAAATATCCGGCGGTGAGTACTGCTGTATCCCAGGAGCCCAAAGAGAAAAAGCTGATGGTGAAGGTGCCGGCGGCTTCCGCTACGCCCGTTCCGCCGTCCAGGGCATCCCAGCCGGTGGCCCCCAGGACGGTTTCCTCTCCCCCAGTTGTCCGTACCTTCGATGAAAACGAGCAGACCCTGTTTGAGAAGGGTGTGGGCGCATACAAGTCGGGCCAGTACCAGCAATCGCTCGATGCGTTTGACCGGTTCCTGGCCCGTTATCCGGAATCTCCCCTGCTCCCTGATGCAACCCTCTATCGGGCCGATGCCCTGATGAAGATGGCTGGCCAATAAATCTGAATCCCCACCAACGTGTGATGGGGATTCAGACCCTGCCTCAGCAAACCGTAATTACCTTTTCCCCCCTGGTTCCCAACGCATCAGATCTGCAAAAACCGGATCGGCTGGCCGCGAAGAAAGGATCAGCCGCCCTGTCGAATTGTCCCGGCGTGTAATCTTGAATCCCGTGATCGTGATCTGGTACCGCCCATAGTCCAGTTCATAGCGCCCGAAGGCGTGGGGATAGTTCAGCTCCGTCAACAGATGCTCGGCCACGGCATTGAAATCGTCATTCCCCTGGGGCTGGATTACGCCATAGCCCTGGACTTTGAGGAGCCTGAAGAGGGTATAGTTGTAAGGGTCGTTGCCGGTGCAGTCGAGGACAAAACGTTTTCCGTTCGCTTCAAAGTAGCTTTCAACCCTTATGCTGAAGCGGTTATCCGCATTTTCCCCCATGGTTCCGGAAACGATCTTGTTGCGGTCGAGCTTGATGGAAAGCGCCTCCAGAAGCGACATTGCCATGTCGCAGGGTGTGGAGGGGGGGATGGACTTCAGATCATACCCAGGGTCGGCAATGGCATCGTCTGCCCGGTTGCTGAGCTGAGCCACCTGGTAACCCTTCCTTTCGAGGTAGTCGGTGAGAGATGCCGGGAGACATGGGCCTTTTTCGTCCAGAAAGACGAGAACGGTCTCGGGGCCGCCCCGGCCGGTTGGCAGCCGCACGATGCGAAAGTCTGCGCGCACGGACAGCACTGGGTCCGCTCCCATGTTCACGGTGACGTTCTCTTCTATCCGGGCGAATTCCGCAGCTTTCATGAGCGTGGAGAAGAACAGCCTGAGGCTGTCTTTGCCACTGGTGACAATTCGGATGTCTGGGTACTTTTTGACAATCTGGCTGCGAAGCCCGGCCGGGAGAGAGTTCCTCACATCCACAAGTATCCTGCCTCCGTCGGCGGACAAAAGGAGCGGATAGTCATAGGGGTTGAGAACCTTTCCGTCCACCGTCATGGGCTCTATTGTCTCCTGTCCGGGGACAATCTCCCCCCATAGATGGATGAGTGACGCAGCGAAAGAGTGAGACGTTTGGTCATGGGCCTGGGGGGCTGGCTCCGGGGCTTTGGCCGGCTCCTGTGGCTGTGGTGGTTGAGGCGTAGGTGCGGTTTGCTCCGGCGGCTCGATCCGACGGGGTGCCGGCGGTTCGGGGGCAACGGGTGCGGCCGGTTGCGGCTCGACGGCAGAAGAGGATACTGGGGGGATCACAAGGGGGTGGTGTTCCTCCTCTTGCTGCACTGGGGCCGGTTTGTCGGTGATCTCCGCTGCTGGCGCGCGGCGTGTGCGCGGAATAAGGATGGTCTGCCCCACTTCGAGGCGTGTTGCGCTCGGCAGTTTGTTGAGCCGCTGGATCTCCGGGATGAGCGCTTCGGCTTGGGCGTTACTGAGGCCGAAATTCCGGATTAGTATCTTGAAGAGAAAGTCTCCCGGTTTTACGGTATAGCGGGTAAGTCCGGCGGATGGGTCGGTTGTGGTGGATGCAGGATCGGAATCGATGGCCTTTCGGGGCTGGCGGGTTTGCCGGTGTCTAGGTTTCGGCGAGGGCCTGGTTGTTTCCAGGTCCTTAAGTTCGAGTTCGAAAGAAGAAGGGGCCGCTTGGGCAAGCCCGCCTTGCAGCGGGAGGAGGAGGGAGCAGATCGTAATGGCGGCACAGAATTTCGAGTTGTTGCGTGATGTCATGGTAAAGTCCGTATCCTCGTCAGGCGACAATCAGTTGAAATGGACGACGAAGGCTCTTATGGAGCCCTTGGGCACCGTCCGGTAGACGACGAGCCGGCCACCTCCGGATGCTGTTCCCTTTTCGACGCGGAATTTCCCTTGGGGTTCCGTTGCTTCGATGGTGAAGTCACGCGAGTTGGTCATCTGGTTCAAGGCGCCGCTCAAGAAGGATTCCGGGATTCCGACTCCGCTGCGATCGATGGCCTGCACGGCACGTATGGCTGTGCCGTCGTTGTAGACTTTGAATTCGGTGCGGGCCCCCTTGTAGCGCTCCCATCCCGGGTGATTCTTTCCGTAGCTGCGGTCATGCCCCTCCCTTGGGATGAAGCTGGGGAGCCGGTCAAGTCCTCTTTTTGCTTCAGGAGGTGCCTGGTCAGGTTTTGAAGTCTGCGAAGGCTGCTCTTGTGCTGCGGTGGGTGCTGGTGCCGCAACCGGAGCAGGCGATGGGGGAGTGCCGGCATCTTTCATGGATGACTGAATTGTTTTTGGAGCAGGCGGCTTCAGCGAGGACGCGGGAGGCGCGCCGTTGCGCGAGAACAGCATGACTGTAGTTCCGATAGCGACAACTGCAACAGCGGCAAGCCCGATCCAGAGGCGCGGCTTGATGCCTTTTGCCGGAGTCTTTCCAAATTGCCGCCGTTCTCTGGCAGGTGCGCGTCCCGTTGGGGGCTCCGAAAATGAAACCGTATCTTCCATTTCTGCCAGCGGGACCGGTTCCGGTGACTGCTGGATGACGGTCTTTAGCTTCTGGTCAAAGGTGGCGTCGGTCTGGGATGGAGCGGGGGATGGCTGCCGGTCGTAGATGTCATGAACGGCATCAGTTGCGGGGACGGGTGGCTCTGCGGCCGCCGGTAAAGGCTTTTCCTCTCCGCTGGGGGCCACGGTTTCGTCCTGTTGCATTGCCGGCGGGGGTTCCGATGCTGCCTGCTGCTGAGAAGTTTCAGATATGATCCCGATAATGTCGGCTGTCAGCTCTTCGTTGGTGCGGGAGATGTCGAGGCAGGCGTCTATGGGGCCCTGGCAAGCGGGAGAACTTCCAGTATCGCCGAAGAGAACCACTTTCGGTTTCGTTCCTTCCGCCTGTTCGATGAGGTGCCGGGCGATGATTTCTCCGGAGAGCCCCGAAAGGTGGTTCTGGACAAAGAGGATGGCCGGCGGCTCTTCCGAGATGTCCTGGATTCCCTGGCGGAGGGAGCGCGAAACCCTGAATCGTATCTGGGGAGAATCCCCTACAAAGTCGAAGAGCTTTTCGAGCCGATCCTGGTCGGCGATGAGAAGGATTGTTACCACAGGTACCCCGTGCGAGCAAAAGTAGTTGTATTCTATGTGAGGGCTTGTTGATAATCAAGGGTGAATAGATGCTTGATATGCAAAAGGGTTGCCGTTGGGAGGGTTCCTTGAGGGAATATTGTGCCGATCTCCATGTCCATTCCGCATTTTCGCGGGCGACGAGCCGCGAGTGCAACCTTGCAGGGCTGGCGGGCTGGGCCGTGGTGAAGGGGATTGATGTGGTTGGGACGGGGGACTTTACCCATCCAGGCTGGCTCAGCATCCTCAAGGATACGCTGGTTGCGGCCGAGGCCGGCTTCTTCCGGCTCCGGGAAGAAACGGTGCTTTCTCCCCTGCCGGGGCATCCCCCCGTTTCGGCATCGGTCCGCTTTGTACTGTCTGCGGAGATCAGCTGCATATACAAGCGTCATGGTGCTGTCCGAAAGGTCCACAACCTTGTCTACGTCCCGGATATGGCATCGGCGGAGCGCCTTGCCGCCAGGCTTGCCGTTGTCGGCAACATCGAGTCGGACGGTCGCCCCATTCTCCGCCTCGACTCCAGGGACCTCCTGGAGATGGTTCTGGAGGAGGCCCCCGGGGGATTCCTCGTCCCGGCCCACATCTGGACTCCGTGGTTTTCGCTCTTCGGTTCCCGCTCGGGATTCGATACTGTGGAAGAGTGCTTCGGCGATCTTGCGCCCCACGTTTTCGCCCTGGAGACCGGTCTCTCCTCCGATCCGGCCATGAACCGGATGATTTCGGCCCTGGACCGGTTCGCTCTCATCTCCAACTCCGACTGTCACTCCCCGTCCCGACTCGGGAGGGAAGCGAACCTCTTTGCCGCCGGGTTCGACTTTTTTTCGCTGCGTGATGCTCTGAAGGGAAACCATCGCAAAACTTTCCGGGGAACCATTGAGTTTTTCCCTGAAGAGGGGAAGTACCACCTGGATGGCCACCGTGCCTGTTCGGTCCGTCTTGCCCCGGAAGAGACCCGGCGCCTTGGCGGCCGGTGCCCTGACTGCGGCCGTCCCCTTACCGTCGGGGTCCTTCATCGGGTGCTGGAGCTGGCTGACCGGAAAAGCCCGCTGTATCTACCTGATGCTCCAGGTTTTTTCAGCCTGGTGCCGCTGCCGGAGGTGCTGGGGGAGATAGTGGGAGCCGGTCCCGGCACAAAGGGGGTTATGGAGCTGTATGCGCGGCTGGTGGATTGTTTCGGCTCTGAGCTCGGGATTTTGCTAAGGACCGCGCCGGAGGATATCCGGGAGATTTCGCCCCTGCTTGCCGAGGCGGTGGCGCGTATCCGTGCTGGAAGAGTTTTTCGGCAGGGAGGGTACGACGGGGAGTACGGGATGGTCCGGGTATTCGGGGAAGGGGAAGTGGCGCGCCTTTCCTGTGCCGGCGACCTGCTCTGTGGGGGAGGCCGCCGGGGCCACAGACGGTGAGAAGCCGCGCTTTCCCACCGCCTGCCCCGGTGATTATTCTCCCAGTACCGCTTTTTTGAACGCTTCGATTCCCATTTGTTCCACGACTCTTCCCAGGCGTTGCTCACTGCCGCAATTCTTGTAATAGTCCACGATGCGCGTAACGATTGCCAGGACCTCGTCCTCGTTGGGACCGGTATCGGTCAGGACGTCCCCGACGCGGGGCCGGGCACCGGCGTTGCCTCCCACGTAGATGCGCCACCCCTTTGGGGTTCCCGATATCCCGATATCTTTGAGCATTGTCTCGGCGCAATTGATCATGCAACCCGAAACCCCCATCTTCATCTTGTTGGGGAGCTCCATGGCGTGGTAAATGGTGTCGATTTTGAGCCCGAGCGCCACGGAATCCTGCACCCCACGCTTGCACCAGGTGGTGCCGGGGCAAATCTTCACGCTCCGGACGCAGAGGCCGATGGCCGCTCCAGGCCGTTCGCCCAGGTCGGTCCAGATGGTATCCAGGTCTTCTTCTTTTACTCCCATTAGGGCGATGCGCTGGGCAGATGTCAGCTTCAGCTCCTTTACTCCGTAACGGTCGGCCACGTCGCAGATTTTGCGGAGGGTGGCGGTGTCGGTTATGCCGCCGGGGATATGGGGGGCAATGGCGTAGGTCTCACGATCCCGCTGGAGTATCGCCCCCTTTTCGAGGATATCTTTTTTCATCACTTCCTCCCGAAATGGATTGTGAAGTTTTCTTAGCACAGTTCCGGATGGAACGGCAAGGGGGACGGGACGATCACTGCCCCGCCCTGGTCATGTCTTCTTCTATGGTGCGGCAGCAGAGAATGGCGAATAGGGCTGCCGCGATGATGGCGAGAGGTGTAGAGAGGAGGGCGGCGCGCAGCCCCCAGAGGTCCGAAAGCCGGCCGAGGATGGTGGGGGAAATTGCATCGCCCAGCGCGTGGATGAAGAAGATGTTTACGGCGAAAGCCATGGCGCGGATTGCTGGGGGGGTGACGTTGATGATGACGGTGTTAAGAGGACCTGTATTGAGGAATAAGAAAAATTCGGCCAGAAACATGGCCACCACGCAATGGTTGAGCGAGGGAGTCAGGATGGCGTAGGCAGCTGCCGGCGCTCCCAGGAGGAATCCCCATCCGGAAACCAGGAGGTATCCCTTTGGAGTTCGGCGCTGGAACCGGTCGCCAAGCCAGCCGCCGGCGAGGGTGCCGCAGATGCCGGTCACTACGGTGAGGGCACCGAACAGGGTGTTGCCGGCGGCGACTCCGAGGCCGTGCTCCCGGTACAGGAATGTCGGTATCCACTGGGCGAGGCCACCGAGGGCGAAAGTCATGGCCGCCATGGCCAGGGTGTTGGCAATGAAGGAACGGTTCCTGAGAAGCGAGCGGTAGCTGCCGCGGCCGGTGGCCCCGTTCTGCTCAGGTGCGGGGCCCGGATTTCGGAGCGGTTCCCGCATGAGCCAGACCGGCAGGACC